>Ga0268277_1000212_pt1 | contig 48538 bp, 42 predicted proteins | sample saktaG_5_FD_190132 | JGI IMG/M metagenome (GOLD analysis project Ga0268277, IMG submission 190132) | Saline water microbial communities from Sakinaw Lake, British Columbia, Canada - sak_2010_1_5_50m | ecosystem: Environmental > Aquatic > Non-marine Saline and Alkaline > Saline ... | reverse complement strand
AAGACCAGATTTGAAAAAATCTGGTCTTTAGATAGAGGAAGAGGCCTAAAGTCAAGCCTCTTTTTGTGATTATTTTCCTATTGGCATTTTAGGGCTCCCTTTTATAGTATTTTAGTATTCCATAACATAATTAAGGGGACACACTACTTAATTATGCGCTTTTCCTTTTCTCCTTGAAACAAAAAGCAGCTTCGGCTTCCCACCCCGAACCAAATTCTAAAAACTTGCGTTCGGAAAATTTGTTACGGGGCAGGCCCAAGCTGCTAATACTTATAATATGCTACCATATCAGCCATATTGAATCAATCTATTTATTCTATTCCTTGCCCTTCTGGATTAAGTATTGTGTCCCCTTTATTATAAGTATTGTGTCCCCTTTATTACTTTATTAAATAATAAAATAATAATATGTATTAGCTAAGCCGCTTCTTTACCGTTATGAACAACCCAAGCCCTATTAAAAAAGTTGCTATTATGAGCTGGTATTTGAACTGAACAATTCGTACAAGCTTATAGAATATACCCATCTCTTGCTTCATCCATGGCTTCATTTTTATAATATCTTGGAGATCAACAGGGTCAGTAAACATAAAATCTTTTAACTCATAGGTATAAAGTGATACTAAGTGTAAGTCCAAATCTTCAGGGGACGAGAGAAGATCTCTCTGATGGTTAAGACCAATAAGGACCACAATTAAAAGCACTGTAACACATAATATGATTATTTGTTTTTTATTTAACTTCACTTAAAATATCCTCTTTCATAACTAAGCCTTAATCGTAAATTCAACTATATCCGTTAAGAATGTATTAACGTATATCTCGACTTTCCAGCGGCCAAGCTCTGGTTCGGTGTCTTTCACAGAAACCTCTACGCTGTTGTACGCAGTATATCCGAACGATTCTTTAGAGTCTAAATGATACTTAACAACTCTCCAAAGCTCACCATCAGGAGAGTACCAATCGCTCTGGATATCATACCCGTTAAAAGGTTCCAGATCATAAAAACTCATTAAGATAAATACTTCCTGGCCATTCTTATATTTAAAATCGTCACGTTCATCAACAGGGACTAAAATCTTGTTTTCTTCCCGTACGCCGGAGCATACAGTAGCTTTAAAAGCTTCCGGTTTCTTTAGACCGCCTATTCGCCAGTTTAAGACTATCTGAGTTTGACGCAATGTCCCGTCTTCTTCTTTTAGGGTACAAGTCCCCGCATAAGCCGATTGATAGCCTTTAATAAAATGTGCCAGGGGCAGGACCCCGATCTCAAGGGCAACAATATTCTCAGGCAAGCCCGGGATAGTGTTTTTTATGGCAGCATATAAAGGGAAACCTTCAGAGATGCCTGAATCAGCCGGCTCTAGTCTGACTTTCTCGTTCTCGGTATCAATCGTCGTTTTAATACCTTTTTCTATAAGCTCATCTTTAAACTTTTCAGCGATTTTAAACTTACCGTTAGTAAGCTCTTTGGCATCAAAAAGTTTATCAACATATCCTGCAACCATCGAGCTTGTTTCAGCGGCAGCAGCTCCCTGCCAGCCAAAGTCTCCCGGTTTACTGCGAACACGATCTTCGAATCTTACAAATCTAATTTTGCCTGTTTTATCTATTCGTTTTAACTTTCTCTCTTCAAACAGTAATGAATAACAAGGTTCCCGGTTGACTTCGTAAGACCATATTTGCGTTTCTCCATCACCAATCCAACTTTTATAATCTGGGAAACCCCAAGCGAGAGTTACATCTCCATAGCTCATGCCGGCAGAAACCGTCCCTGCCATTATATGATCTTTTATATCTTGCGGGACATTCGGGTTATTATTAAAATAGTATTCTCTCATTAAGTCTATTGTAGTTCTTGAAGCCGCGTACCCTGAGGCTGCAATACAAAGAATCAAACTAATAACAAATACTAATTTCATATATTCTATCCTTTTTGAAGTTAACCTTGGTATGGTTGCCTATAAGCTGCTATACCAAGTACCATATAATATTCATTCTGAAAGTGTGGGATCTTCTAACGCCAAAACAAAAATATAAGGAAGCATCCGCCCAACACAACAAATAAAATCAAAACTGATTTCCAGTTAATCTTTTTATTAAACATAAGACCTACCCCTTCGGTTTTAAATAAACCTCTATCTCAGCCGGCATTTTATAGGTTACAGACGCACATACTGATACTCCCCAAAATATTCGCCACGTTCCCTGCTTAACCACAAACCCAAGAAACTTTTTCTCTGGAATAATACATTCTACTTTGTCAAACGTTGCTTTTGCCGGAGCATCCGGAATATAACGCCTAAACCAACATTCCAGCCACCCCGGAGTCGCCTCTGCTCTTGGTAGTTTTACGTCTGCCTCCCCCTCTTTTCCTTCACCAAGGACTTCTATGCTACCTATATCAAAAGCCTCTTTAGGGATTGCGCTTTTAAGCCTTTGTACTGCTTTCTCAGATATTTTATGATAGTTTACCTTTTCTGCTACTTTAACATCTGCTATCACCTCAATCTTATCGATGTTATCCTCGGGTATTTCCTTCTTAGCTAATGCCTTGGCTTCTTCTATAGAATGACCTTTGAATATTCTTGTTTCGGCAGTTTTAATCGGTGTTGCACGAAGAGGCACTTCTCCAGTAGACCACCAATGCTTGGCATCCTCAGCGGCAACACGTAAATCCAATTTGCGTAGTTTTGCACCTTCTTCGCAAACAAGAATGGGTCCGAGTCGATAAGCCATTGATGCAGAACCTACTGCCGCCCGCATATTTTGGTGTGTTTGCTGCATTGCTAATCTTGCACCAGCCAAAGAAGGATATCGTCTTCTTGAATCAACAAGTTGCTGATCGATATAGATATATCCCTCACCCCGCGGGATGCTTACTTCAGGGCAAGGACAACTGTTATCTGAACAACGACCACCACCTGCTGGTACATCACTTTCAAAATATTCCATTATCAGCTCCTTTTTTATTAATCTATCTTAACAGGCTTGCCGTCTTTAATTATAACAGTTGTATCTGATAATAGGACTCCAGCTACTCTTATTGGGTCATCAGCTCCTCCGATTACTGTTATAGTCAGACCCTCGAAAACGATCGGATTACTATTGCTGATACCTAATATGCCGTCTGTCGCGCACCATTTACCGCTGCCTTCTTCCCTAAACAGTTTTACGCTAATAGGTGATTTAGCTTCATACAGGCCAGAAAATTTGATAACGGGGTCAAGCTGCATACCCGACGTGCTGCTCCAGTATATCAAGCCAAATATAATTTTCATGTTATTACCTGACATACTTATCTGTTGATGGTCATTTAAAAGCAACATTTGACTATCAAGCTCTCCCCATGGGGACTTAATCTTCTCATCGCCTCCTATATTAAAAAGCACTCCCTTAATGGGAATTTCATCACCTTCTGCAAGCGCAATGTTTCCAAAATATGAGCCTGAAAATAGAATAGAGCAAAACAGAAGAAGTGCGACGTACTTACTGAATGTACTATTGCATAAATCTTGCTTAAACATTACTTGCCTCTTTTTTTTGCCTTTGTTGAAAAAACTAACGATAAGACATATTATGCCTGAAAAAAGTAACACTGTAAGCAACAGATCAGTTAAAACAAGTAAATTCAAGCTGATCGGCCCTATCTGGAACGGGTCTGGCAAATTCGGACGAATGAAACCAATCAAGATGCTTGCAATAAACCAGGTACCCAGTATCTTTAAGCTAGTAGACCTTAAAGTCGATGCATTTTTACAGCTTTTTTGGTCATTGCCTTTTTTGAGCTGAGCGGGAAGGCTAATCCCTCTTTCAGTCAGAATATCACTAAGCGCCTTAAACGCCTCGTCTGACCATTCGTCCCTGTTGTTTTCTTCCCATATTTTCAGCAACTCATCTGTCTCTTTTTCTCTCATTTGGTTTTTTATTTCTGCCGCTATTTTACTCATTTTTACTCCTTCTTTGCAGCTAGGGACGGTTCCCAGTTTTTTAAAAATGCTAGCACAATCTTGAAATGCTCTTAACCCCAATCTATGAATCTTAATGCGTCATTATCTTTAACCCCGGCCTCACGCAGTGTACGGAAGTCACCACTAAATTGTTTTGCTGAAAGATACCCCTTATCGCAATATAGCTGATATCCTGAGTGAAAGCCCCTAATAATACCAATTTCTTGTGCTATTTGATTGAGCAATTGCGGGGCCTCGAGATCCAGAGAAAGAGTCAAGTTATATTCTCCTATATATGAATCATCAAACTGAATGGGGGCATCTACTTTGATTGTGACATCAACCGAACCTGTTTTTCTACTAGCGCCAGTCGATTCACCTGTTGAACCTTTGTCACCTGCCGCCCATTCACGAATTATATCACGGGCCTTTTGTTCCGTCGCAGGATCTAAATATTTGGTCGGTGCGGCGCGCTGGGCATCTATAAATTTTTCTTGCGCTTTCACGCTGTCACCTAGTGCTTCATAAATAAAGCCTAGAACCAAATGCGCTGTCCAATAAGCACTAAAATGTGTCTTGATACTATCTTCATAATATTTTCTGGCAGTTTCAACATCCTTTATCTCCATGTAATGTTCAGCAAAGGCACCAAGAGCTACCGCGTGTTCCTTTTTCGGCAAAGCGGAGCCAACAGCTTGTTCAAGCGATTCAACTGCCTTTGCAATCTCTCCATCTTGATAATGCTGCTTAGCTTCCGTCAGAGGCTGTTTCCATTGTCCTTGGTCAGCGGGCTGTTTGTGTGTATCGGTTTCTTCCTGCTTCTCAAAACGCTTAATCGCTTCAACATTCAATTTATGCTCATCGTAATGCGGGATAAATTGTGGTGGTATGCTCTGTCCCCAAAAAATAATATATGAAGGAGGTAATGAACGTCCATGATTAAGCTTAGCATTGTCAGCAAACCATATCCACTCATCTTTCGTAATATGCCATACAGCCATTAATGCGCCACAATATGGACAAAAAACTCTTGGGCTAGAGTTACCGTAGCCTGGTGGATTATGCTGCATCGAACCTGGTGCGTCTTGACTTTTGTATCCTTCTTCCCATATAAAATGCTTGTGACAGCAGGCACATTCAACCGTCGGCTCATTACTTGTCTTCTGATCAGAATCACTGTTTTTAGTTTTAATTGCTCCCCCGTATATATTAGTAAAAGCTGAAGAAGCCAAGCCTTTTATGAGAAAACTGCCTACAAATACCCCTGATAGGCCAATAACAATCCAAATAAGTGGAAACACCACCCAACCGATACAGAAGCTAAGTATCACACCGAGCGGCAATCCACCTAGAATGCTCTTGATAATGATCTTTTCCTTCTCATATGTATCTACCTTACCAAAGATCAATTCCCCATAGGTTCTATTGCATATATAAATCCCTACTAGCGTAAATATTAATGGGACTAAATCAATTATTGTTAAAGAACCCTTAGGAGCTTCTCTACCGGAAATGATCGCAGTTATAATACTTGCGCTAACAAATAGCGCTATTCCTATACGATATTGCTTATTTTGCAAACACTGCTCTAATTGTTTTATAGTTGATTTGATAGTTGCTGTTTGCATCTCTAGCTCCTATTTGTTTTTTGTAATGCTTCTTTTACTGTTTGGTGCCAGGCCCAGCAAATGTCTGATTCTGCCCGTGTTCAGTCAAAAGCGCCATTACTGTTTTTGTTTCCTCAGGGTTAATATTTCCGCCTGTTAATAGAACCAGCCCTTTTGTACCATCGTCAAGCGTGATATTGCTGATAGCCTGACAAACGGTTCCCTCGCGTGGGGTAAGTTTTGGACCTTCAACAGTAATGTAGGGAATTCGTGATATTACTTTCATCGCGGCATTTATATCCTTAAAGTATGCCATGAGTAAAATCTTTCCCATTGATAGAATCTTTTTCATGGCCTGATCAAACATGCTTCCTTCAATTACCATCGCACAACCTCCCTATGGTTAGTTAATGAATGTTTGCTTTACTCTCTTTGAGCGAATAAAATACGGCACCCATATGCTGCTTACAATTAGCCAGAATAGAACGGCCATAGCCGGTGGTATAAACATAAACATGAAAAGCTCTTTTAAAGACATACGCGCCACCAGAAGAAGAATATTTTTGTAGCTCTGTTTCCCCTAATAAAAAAGCAGCTTTAATTCCCACCAAAGCCGCTAACGTGGTAAATATATTACCACAAAACTTTAATGCCCTCAAGATTAATTATATCAATTATACTCTTACGCTACTTACAACCTCCCCCAATAAACAGCTAAGCTCTTCTCTTCTTGAATCCGCCCCAAGGTTCCCATTCCCCTTGCGGTAAACTTAAAAAATCTTACGGAACAGTTCTTTGCTTCAAGGCAAAACAAGAACAGTTCCAACCACTACAAAACACCCTAACTAGTCTCTAATAAATCCAAACATTTAAGATCTATAGATATAGTGGTATTTATCCTCACACCAACTGATATACTGAGCTTTGTAATGCAGTTGGTGTGGGGATGATTTAGGGTATTTTAGTATGAATTAAGGGTTTCCCTATAAACAACTCTGCTCTTGTTTAATTTACCCATAATAAGGTAAAACAATAATATAAACCGTGATTCTTTTATATAAAAAGAGGCTTTTAGTATACTTTCTTCTACCAAAAGCCTCTTTGTTTATTCTTGCTCTATCTTTGTTCTATTGTACAGATATATCTGCACGTACTAAGCCTGCTCCTTGTTCATAGCTATTTAATCCTAAGCTCTCTGCTGTATCTTGTAATTTGTTCTTTACCTCATTTGGATCCCAAATACTATTAGTGTTGATATCGTAAGAAGGGTCAATCTCAGTTGCACAGACTAAGGCTGCTATACCAGTTACATGTGGTGTAGCCATGCTTGTACCGCTTAGATACTCATAATCGGTATCCTTATATGTAGAGTATATATCTGACCCTGGAGCAGCTAGATCAACCTCTGGTCCATAGCTTGAAAAATAAGAAAGCATATCATTTTGATCGATTGCAGAAACAGTAATAGTCTCCTGGTACCTACCAGGATAATCAATAGCGCCTCCGACAGTACCATTATTACCTGCTGCTGCAACAAGTATTATCCCTGCGTTATAGGCTGCTGTAATTGCATCATGAAATGACTGATTATCACCTGATGAGCCTAAGCTCATATTTACTATCTGCATCTGATTATTAATACACCAGCCTAGGCCTTCAATTAAATCTGAAAGCCATCCTGAGCCGTCGCTTTTTAAGACTTTAACTGCATAAAGATATGCTTCAGGCGCAGCGCCTATTACGCCAATATCATTGTTTACTGCAGCTACGGTTCCTGCAACATGTGTACCATGACCATTGTCATCTTGACCGCTCTTACGTGGATTTATTGCATTGAAATTACCTTTTATATTATCTTTAAGGTCAGGGTGATTTAAATCTATGCCTGTGTCTAAGATTGCCACCTTAACAGCTGAGCCTGCGGTTGTTTGCCAAGCTAATTCAGCATTGATTCTATCTATGCCCCAAGGTAATACTTCATCAGGCTGGGGATTGGAAGGTTTACCAGGCTTTGATGGTTTGGAAGGCTTGCCAGTGGCATTTATTATCAGGTCATCATCAATTCTTAAGACATTCGGATCTGCTAAAAGGCTCGCTTTAGCCTGTGGCGGAAGATATACAGCCGATCCGTTGATAGCAGGTAATTGTTTTATTGCAGTGACACCAAATTTTTTTACCAACGCTGCCTGTGCAGGCTGGTTAACAAATGTTTCAGAAAAAACTACTATCTTACGTGGATGTGCGTTATCGCTGCCAGCTGATGCAATAGAAGTTAAGCTCGATAGCAGCAGGCATACAAAAAAGATCTTGAAGCCATTAACTATTAGATGTTTCATCATACCCCTCCTTTTAATTATTTTATGACCTGATTAAGGTTAAGTTATGAACGATAACTTAATCGCAATAAGTATATACCAATATTTTATATCTTTCAAGTAAAAACTTTCAAAATTCTTTAGGTGCATGATTGATGTCAAAACGAAACAACTCTTACGCCTATAAACACTCAAGATCCTCTTTTCAATCTGGATGCTAAGTCAGAAGGTAGCTTTGCATCTAAAATAGCTTTACTTGCAGAAGCCACGTCATACTCTAATCTTTTAAAACCTAATGCTCTCTTTTTGTTAGCATATATGCAATAACAAGCTCTCCAGTCATGATCACGTGGCTGGCCCACACTGCCTACATTAATTAAATAGCTCATCTTCTTTTCTATTGTTATTGTGGAGCTTGTTGGGACTTTAATCTTACTGTCCGCAGATCTAACAAAAATTCCTGGGACATGGGAGTGTCCAATAAAGCATAGCTTTGTTTTCTGTTTATTCATAGATACTTCCGCATCAGCTAATCCTGATATATAATTAAATTTATCAGGTATAAATAAACTCCCATGCGCCAATGTAAAATCATTATCGCTATAAGTCAAAGGTAGGCTGTCTAAATAAGTTTTATCAGCGGCATTAAGCCCGCTTTTTGGAATCTATTAAGAACTTCTAAAGTTAAATTAAACGTCTTCTTTTCCACGTAAAGCTACCCGTAGATATTTAATCTGTTTATTTAGTTTTTGTATCAATTTCTTATACTTGACCCTCAGCCACTTTGATTCTTTAAGAGCATTCTTATCGGCTGAAGATACCTCTTTACCCTTATAAATAAAACGTACTTTCTTACCTTCTCTTACGGCAAGATAATAATAACTATGCCCCCTTATCGACTTTTTTACAAAACACCCTCCAGGGTGCTTTTTTAGAGCTTTCTCGTAATTCCTTTTCATTTTAATAGAATTACTAAGTTCTTCTTTTAGGACGCCTTTTATAATACCCATTTTGAACCTCATTATTACCAAACATATTTACGCATTAAGTATATAGTGTTTGGTAACAAAAGTCAAGGAAAATTACCAAACAAGGTATTTTAAAAATGACAATCTGTTTGGTAATAGATTGTTGTAGTTTTGCTCCCTCTTCCCCCATCCTTAAGAGCCGTTCATCCCCGCTGTTTTTTTCGAAAATAAATCGCTGGGACAGGCATTTCCGAAAGGAAAGCTACCCCCATAAAAGCCGCTTTTCCTCCGAATTCTTAGGGTCCGCCGTTCGCGGAGCTCACGGCACTTCCTTGGACATTGCGTCCTCGGTCGCTCCCAAAAGTCCTCGCCAGCTATTCCCATTCCCTTTACGGTAAAACAACCTACAAAACAAAAAACAAAACAACACTTAAATCAATAATATTATACTACAAAACCCCCTAACTAGTCTCTAATAAATCCAAATCCTTAAGGGCTTTAAAGAGAACACTCTTTACTTATACCAAATGAGTTCTTAAGAGAGCCTTTATAGTTATATTATATAGATATAGTGGTATTTAGGGTATTTTAGCGCTATTTATAGGCATTTTCAAGGGGAATTAGGCAGCGGAATCGATTCTAAGGAATACCGAGTTGCCTATAGCTTCTACAGGAGATGCAAACGGCTTAGTTGCCCGGATCAAAAGCGCAGTCTTTTTTTATCCCTTTTCAGGAAGAAACTGGCAGTAAAGCATAGAGCTCTTTACAGATGTTTTGATGCTGTATCTCGTCAGCTATTAAGTGCTGAAAGGCGTCCTTAAGCTGCTGGTCTTCGACGCCCTTAAAGCATTTATCATAAAGTTCTGCCATGCTGGTCTCTATCTTTTCTATCTGTTCTATATATTGCTTATAATCTTTAGCATTCAGCATATATTACCTCTCATGTTATATGGCATCTTTATCATTTGCCTCTACTTTTTTTAAGATGTCATCCACTAGCTTCTTGTGCAGGGAAGAGCCATCTGAAAGAGAGGTCAAAAGCTGCTTTGCTTTTTCTGCTTTGGCTTCTTCTATGCCTGTCCAGAATATAGAATTCTTAAAATGCTTGGTATATATTGGTATAGATCTCTCTTCCGCATTCAGTCCTTTTTTTAGTAAATCGATGAGTTCGCTTTTTTTCATTTTACATCTCCTTAGTTATTGATCTTTAAAATAAGGGTCATCCAGTTGAGCCTTGAAGGCTTTACCAGATGCCTCTTCAGCTGGAAAACTCCAATCCTGCTCTTTATCCAAATTAAATATAACAAAACCCCTTATCCTGCCCATCTTCTTTATTGAGAGCATAGCATCCTTAATCCATTTTGCCTTATCTCCTCCTGTACTTGTTGAGCTGAATTCAGATATAATAACAGGTTTACCATAGAATTTTGTGGTTTCAGAATATGCATTACTAAATATCTCCTGAAAACTTAACCATTTGCTCCAATTTTTTGCATTGCCCCAGTTGTATCCATCGATGCCTATGTAATCCACATAATCTGCGCCTGGATAAAACAGCTTATAATCATTAGCTTTCGGTACATTCTCCCAGTTTATAGAAAATACCCATTTTACGTTATCGACTCCTTCTTTATCAAATATATCCTTTATGTGCCTGAAAATTGCTACGTATGCGTCATTGCCCAGTTTATCTGCTGACCATGGATACCAGTTACCGTTTGCTTCGTGCGCGAATCTTAAAAAAACATCTTCCTTTATATTCTTTAGCCTTAGCGCAAAGGCGTTAATATACTCGTCATAGCTACCGGCTAACAAGCCTTTATAATCAATAGGCTCTTTATTGTATGAACGCCATGGTTCCCATGTGATAATTGCCTTAGAGCCACTCTTATATATATCATTTAGTACATTTTCATCAGGATAGCTTTCCCAGTCAATAAATATCATTACAAGGTATGGCATCCTACCATAGCTGTCTTTAAAGTCTTTTAAATCTGACTTTGTCGGATTATCAGCTATAAAGGCTCCAGTGAAGCAACCCTGTTCTTGGCTTGAAGCACGCGATAAAGAAAAGAAACATATAAAAATGATCATTAATATTATAAATAACGGCTTCATGCTCTCTCTTTGTTGAAATAGAATATGCTTGATAATACAAATGAGTGATATAGCGCCCAGAACCCATTAACAAGAATGGCTGGCTCAAGCTCATATATAAACCTGTTTACACCCCAGACAATAGCTACAAAGTTTAAAAATAACATAGATAGCTGTGGCCAAAGCCTTATAAGCGATATGGACTTCTGTTTTGTTTTTGAGGTTACCCCGAAAGATATCTTGACCCCAAAGATAGCGGAAAACGCCGCTCTTATATATACGGAGAATGCAGCTACTCCCAGAAGTTGGCCTAAAAATAGGTCTCTTGGCGAATAATGCCTTTTTTTGAGCACAATGTAGAAGATGCCCAAAGACAGAAATATATAAGGTAAGAATGCGAATATATATATCTCAGGCCTTGCAAAAAAGGAAGGCACATTAAAGAGCAGATACAGGACCGGGCATATCATAAGAACCCAAAAGGCTATGCCTACAAAATAGTATGTGCTTGATAAAAGGTATTCAGCCCACTGATTAGGTTTTAATGAGAAAGGTTTTGTCAGCAGCCTGATGAGGGCTTTCTTAAAGACCGATATAGTCCCTGCTGCCCAACGAAACTGCTGCTTAAAGTAAGCATCAAGGTCTTCAGGCGCCATGCCAAACACATGAACATGGTTATAATAAAGAGATCGCCACCCAGCCGCATGAAGCTTAATAGAGGTAGCAAAGTCTTCTGTTATAGTGGTCTCATCAAGCCCCCCAACACCTTTCAGGGCTTCTGCTCTGAATATCACATTCGTCCCGCAGCAGAACATGGAATCGCTAATGCTTTTACCTTCACATATATACTCATAAAACACTGCCTGTTGCAGCGCAGAAGCACGTGCAACCGGGCCAGCATCTATATTTGAATAGAACTGGGGCGTTTGCACAAAAGATATATCCTTTTGCTTTTCAAGGATAGGTATTATTGCATCTAAAAAATCTGGGAGCGGCTTCTGGTCTGCGTCAAAGATTGCTATATATCTCTGATCTAATGTCTCAAGGCAATCGTTTACTATGCCTGCCTTAGAGCCATGCCAGGGCTTAGTTCTCCTAAAAAGCTTAAGATTATATTCCCTACAAAGCTCCTCTGCCTCTTTTTTGTATCTCTGCTCTGTAGAGTCATCAAGAAGATATATTATCTTATTTTGATAATTTAGATTATTTATTGTAATAAAGGTATTTTCGAGAATCTCTTTAGGTTCATTTCTTGCGGGCACAAGTATCGCTACTGACGGTTGTTCAGCAGGAGCTATATTTAAAAGAGCCTCTTCATCACTCCTTAGGCGCTCTTTTGTACGCACCCTTAGTATGTTAAGGGCATAGCCTATCCCGTGCAATAAAACAAAGAATTCAGCGCATATTAGTAGTGCCGCGAACAGCTTCTCTAAGATCCCGTAATCAGCAAACAGAAATAGCGTTGTTCTTACAATTATATATACTAGTGTAGCTATAATAGATAAAAATGCCATAGCATCAAATGCTTGTCTCTTTGCAAATTTAGTTTTATTTAAATTTTTATCCATAGCTTTTAAAAGTGGTGCTTCACGTAAACCTGCGCTCTCTTATCTTCATATACATTCCCGCTGGAACGGACATATTGGCCTTCTGCCTTTATCTGAAGCCTTTTGTTTATGTCCCAGCAAAAATCAGCAGTAAAGGTATGGCCTACTACATCCTCAGAATCTACTCCCAACACATAACCAAGGCTGTAATAGAGATTATCAGCTCCAAAGAATATACCTTCTTTATTCAGGTAATGCCTCCATTGCGCTTGAATAGTATTATTGTAAAAATCCTTTGGTGAGAAATATTCTGTTACCGTATCATCAAAGTCTCTATAGAAGTACCGGTACTTTATAGTAAGCATCTTAGGCGCAAAAGACAGGTAAAAGAGTATATCTCCTGCAGGCTCATTTTTGTAGTTTCCATCAGAATAATCTGAGTATAGATAATCAGCACCTATCTTAATGGACCTCTGGACATCAAGATCGACTCGGCCCATATAATTATTGCGGTAATAGCCGCCTCTTATAACAGTGCTGTTGTTCTCAAGGCGTTCTTTTTCATAGGAGATACGGGATCTTCCAAAATCAAAGACCCTGAAGTTGAAGGCTCCACCATATTCCTGCATCGTCTTTATATCTCTATCGTAATCTATAAAATCATAAAAGCCATCTGCAGACCAATCCAAACCTTCGGTATACAAAAGGCTGACCTTTCCTCTATTTTCTGTAACACTTTCAAAATCCTTAAACTTTCTTCCAGTAAGATCATACTCAAGGCCAAGCTGAGCTTTATAGCCCAAAGGCATTGTAAGCTTATTTAGAAAGACGCTCTTTTTAATATCAGAGTCGCGCTGAAGACTTTCTGCCTCAAAATACTCATAACCAGACTTTATGGATGGGCGTTCGGAGATAAGCTTTGTTTTTTCAAGGCCCTCTTTTGCCCTAAAATGCACGGGAGATATAGACAGTATATAATTATATGAATCGATAGCTTTCTGCCACATTCTTTGGTATGAGTATATCTGGCTCAGGTCAAAGGCTACCTCTTGATTATCCGGACTCTCAAGTAAAAGTTTCTTGCAGTATTCTATGGCATGCCTTATCCTGCTGTTCCAATATGCTTGCTTCTCTGCTTTTTCAAGATAGACTGCCTGACTATAATCTTTATCCAGTATCTTCTGGTATTGGACTATCGCTTGATTGTACCTGTTTGCCCATCCTAGCACGCGCGCTTTCTCAAGCATAAGCCCTGACTCGCATTTTTCATTTAAAAGCTCATTATAAATATCGAGGGATTCGTTATAATCCTGGTTCCAGCTTAAAACCTGCGCTAGCTTTATTCTTACCTCCCTGTCACTGCTCTCATTTAATATATTCCTATATATAGTTATGGCTTTGTCGAATCTCTTGCTGTATGCGTATCTATCTCCGAGCAAGGATTCTGCCTCTTGGTTTTCCGGTTCCATTTTTAATGCATCCTTAAAAAACTCTTCTGCCGGGCCGTATTTGCCAGCATATAAGGATATCTTACCTAAAGAGATAAGTGCCTTTACGTTTTTCGGGTCTTCTTCGCCTAATTTCCTGCTTAATGCTTCTGCTTTGCCATACTGCTTATCCCATATATATACATCGGCAAGCTTCTGCTTGACCTGGAGATTATCCGGTTCTATTGCTAAAACTTTCTTATGCCAGTTTATAGAGCCTGTGTAATCTTGCTGCCAGCTTAATATATCGGCAATCCCGATCATTGCTTTTATATTGCCCGGATCCTTTAATAATATTTCCATATATTGCTCAGCAGCTTTGGTAAAGTCAGAAACCATTATATGGGATTCTGCGCTTAATGCCTCTAGCTCAGCAGCATATTTCAGCTTTTCATCTTTTGGAATGGTAGCATCAGAAAGTACTTCTTCGTAGAGCGCAGCTGCTTTTTCAGGATCTCCTGAATAATGCATGGAGTTTGCCAGCAGGATCTTTGATTTATAATCACTCGGGTTTTGCTCTATAAGAGCCCCTAAGATTTTATTCGCATCGCTAAATTGCTTATTCCAAATATATATTTCAGCTAAACGCCTCTTTGTATCCGCATCCTTAGCATCTTTTACGATCTGCTCATACAGCGAGATCGCTTCCTCGTATTGCTTATCCCAGCTCAATGTATCTGCAAACTCTTTTTTGATATGTATATCATCACTTTCTTTAATAAGCTCCCTATAAAGCATTATAGCTTTTTTGTAATCCTTTTCTGCTGACATAATGCCTGCAAGGTGCGCCTGTGCTTTATGATAATCTGGTGCATCAAAGCTTATTTTTTCAAAGACTTGTTTAGCAGCTTTATTGTCGCCTGAATAAAGTAGTGACACGCCATATAGAAACTCAAGCCTGTGGCCTCTATTTTTTAGAAGACTAGTATGCAAAAATTCCACAGCTTTTGTATAATCGCCTTGATATGTATATACTTCGGCTAAATCTACCTGTGCCTGAATATTTTCAAGATCCATAGCAATAATACGCTTATAAGTTTTTTCTGCGCTTGAATAATCCCCTTTCCACTTATAAAGCAAGGCTATCTTTCCTATGGCCTCGAGGTTGTCAGGTTCAACTGCAAGAGCCTTTTGATAATAAGATAACGCTGCGTTGTAGTCTTTTTCCCAGCTTAATATATCTGCTAAATCGATCAATGCCTTAATGTTATTTGGTTGCGTTTCCAGAAGGTCTGCGTACATTTTCTTAGAATGCTCGAAATTCTTTTCGACCATATAAGTCTCTGCCAATAGAATTTTTATTTCCGAAACATCTTTTTGTTTCTGCTTTTTGTCTGCGTAAAACGTTAAGAGTTCCTCGTATATCTGTATAGCCTTATTTGGCTGACCAGAGTTCTGCAATGCCTGCGCATATATTAGTTTTGCTTTATAATCATGAGGGTCATTGGTAATGATTTCATTCAAAATATCTTTTGCTTTTTGGTACTCTTTATTCCAGATATAAATTTCAGCAAGCTCTCTTTTAGAATCTATATCATCTGTTGCCGATATAACTTCTACATACAGGGATATTGCTTTTTGGTAGTTTTTATCCCATGCAAGTGTCTGGGCAAGAGAAGCTTTTATGCTGTAGTCGTTTGGCGCAAGCAAGACTATTTTTTCAAAAACCTCTATTGATTTTTTAAGCTGATTAAATCTTTGGTAGGAATAGGCCAGGTCTGTTAGCGCTTTTATGTTGGTAGGTGCTATCGTGATTGCCTTATCTAGAAAATATATAGCTTTTTGGTAATCTCTATTTTCAAGGTATCTGTGACCTTTAAAATAGTCTATATCAGCCTGTTGCGTCTTATGGTAAACAATGGTTGTTACTGTTACAGTCAATACTATAATTAAAGTTAAAAGACTATATTTCATATTATATATAATATTATATGCAAGCTAAAGTTCAAGATAAACATTCAAAACTCTTATTTTTCACGAAACTACTCAATGGGGCTTGTCTTGGATCGTTCGGGGCTTCCTGCGGCCGCAGCTACTTTCCGTTACCTTACCCCTCACTTATCAAATCTCTATCCACTCCTACCTTAAGAACCAACTCCCGAGAGCGCTTCACATTCCCGAAGGTAAAGCTACAGCATCAGTAAAAAGCCAGGGACAGTCCCCTTTCTAGTTTAAATCGTTAATCATATGGGTACAGTCCCTTTATCATCCCCCTTGCGGGTATATAATAATCCTACTACTAATTCCTACTTCTTATTCTTTTTAGCAGGTTTTTTCTTCCTCTGGGCAACCTTCTTCTTTTTAACAGGCTTTTTCTTCTTCACGGTCTTCTTCTTTTTGGCGGCCTTGACAGCCTTTGGTTTTTCAGGGGGCTTAACCTCTGGTTGAGGCTGCTGTTGTGGCCTGGCCTCTACTGCATGCATAGTGTTGCCCTTTTTCTTTCGTATTACAAAACACTCCTGACAGTAGACCGGACGGTCTCCACTGGGTTTAAAGGGGACATTACTCTCCTTGCCGCAATCTGAGCAGATCACCCCATACATAGGCCTGGGTTTCTTATGATGCTCATTTACAGAAAATGGAGAAGGCTTTGGGGAAGGCGCCACAGAAGGTTGTGAAGGTATACGGCTTAAGACCGTATCTATCTTTGCCTCAAAAGAGGTGAGCTTCTGAACCAATACTGTAAGCAGTCCCACAATATCCTGATCAGCGGTTACAGAAGGTGAAGGACTTTTAGTTTCTGTTTTTTTACTAGTTGTGCTTTTTTTCATATAGCTCTCCTATCCTCTTTTTAAGTTTAATCTGTGCCCCGGACTCTCATCCTACCAACGCTTTTGCGGGAACTCGCCGAAGGCGATTCCCATACCCCTCCGGGGCAGCCGTTCGCGGTGCTCCCGGCACTTCTCCCTAAAGGGACTTCCTTTGGTCGCTCAACATTGCGTCCTCAGTCGTTGCGCTACGCTTATTTTAGCTTGAATAAGTGAGGTTTTCAAGGGAAATAACGGTTTAGGCAGCGGAATTCTTTATAGTTGCCAATTAGATGCTAAAGAAGTGCTCAGTAAGCCTAGAGCTAAAGCTTGTTATGTCTTGTTAGAGTAGTTCTGTGGGGTATTGAAAATGGCGTGAACACTGTTTGCACACTTTTTAGGAATAGCAAGTATTCATCAAAGGATTTTGCCACAACCTTGTATTTTCCAAAGCTAAAAAGTTTTCTTCTTTCTATGCTATTGGTATCTTTTAGTATCTCTTTTTTTTCTTTATCACTTAGCACTTTCTATCTCCATCCTTAGCTCAGATAGCTCTTTTTGTCTATTGAATAATGAAAAATATTCTTCAACCAAGCTCATATTGAGACTACTATAATTATTTTTGATAAGCGCCCTTATGTCAGCCATATCCTGATGATATCTAGCAGGATCGTTTGAACTAGATTGTACCTTAAGCCCTATTTGATCTTCTACCTTAACAACCTTAACAGTGAATTTCCCATCAAAGACACTGTTCTCTTCAGCTCTTTTCAACATAGCGAGTGTATACTTTCTGTGTGCTAGCAAGAAATCTACTCTGCCTAGCTCAAATTTCTTACTAGCAAAGTTTAATACATCTTCACTTTCATGCAATAGCTCATACCCGTGCTTGAGCATTATCTCTTTTATTTTTGTACTTTTCTCCGTTAACACAAGGAAGTCGATATCCATTGTAGCTCGAGTAACGCCTGAAGCTTGTAATGCAAACCCGCCTATAAGAGCAAAGTCAATGGCTTCTTCCTTGAATTTTTCCAGTATAAATTTTAACACTATTGCAAAATCCATAATCAAATTATAACCTATATCACAGCAAAAGCAAACAAATTTTTGCTATCGTTCGTTTTCTAATTTATCTCCATTCTCGCCCCAGGGTTCCCCCGTACAAAGACCTTCGATCTTCTTGAGGGATATTGCTATTATGAGGGATATTATATAGCGCATATTAAAGGTATTTTAGCGTTTATTTGAGGGATTTTCAAGAGGAATTAAGCTACGGAGGTGATTGCTATCTAAGCTGACTTTTTCTATAATATACTAATCGACTTGTTGCGCAGTTAGAAATATACTTTTTCCCAAAGCAACAAAGAAATCCTGGTATGTTAGAGGATCTTCTATTGAAACAACTCCGTGTTGTGCGTTTGCTCTTACTAATAACTGTGTTTCCCCTCTAGGCCTGACCGTAACTGTCATTGTAATAATTGCATATCCTATAAATTTAGATCCGGTGACAGAGCCCAACATTATATCCGCGTCATCTATGACAAAATCTAAATCCTGCATCGTGCTTATTACGGTTTGTATCATTTTTTTCTTGTCTGTGGTATCAAAAACTCTTGTTTGGATACTTCGTAATTTTACCTGGCTTTCTTTCATTTCGAAAGCTTTGTTTGATGTGGTCGCGCACCCTGACAACATAATCAATAAACACAGAACAGCAAAAACACTAACATAACGTTTTATAGTTTTCATATCTGATGAGCCTCCAGGAATATTGCTTTTGATAAAGCTTCAAAGAACTTTTGGTATATTTCAGGTAATTTAATGGATTCTACTCTACTGACTTGATTGCTCATATTCCAAACTATTCTCTGAAATGTAACTCGCACAACTGTTTTATCGCCGCTTTGAGAAGGCATAACAATTACTGAAGCTTTTACTACCTGATTCTTATCGCATTGTGCTGTAGCATTAGAGTAGGACCCGCATAAAGCAGCCAGGACATCGACCATAACGGCGCCTGTAATCTGTCCTGCGTGTTTTGCATCAGCCTGCTTAGAAGCAGCTATAAAGCCTAACTCTGTTTCACTTTCGCTTAATGTAAAGCCTAAGTCTTGTAAAACACCTGCAACAGCCGTTATAATCTCTACATCGTTTGTCGTGTCATATAGTCGTATTTGCAACTGCCTATGTTTTAAATAGTCTTCATGCGGCTTTAAGAAACCTTTTGGCGTACTAGCACAACCAGCCAAGCCAATACACATAAATAATATAAGTACAAATTTAAAAGATGTGATCTGTTTCTTCATGCAGGTTCCCTTTAAAAGCTAGATGAGTGATAAGAGAAGTCACGGACTTTATTTTCTTTGTCAAACTTAATAACTATGGTAAGGGTTCTTTGAGAAGTTGAGGCTGCTCCTGAAGACCCACCAACTTCGCCTATTAGCAGCCAAACGCCGCCGCCGCTGTTAGAATAAGTTACGTCTGTGGCGACTTTATCATAAACCCATACTTCTTGTCTATTCTCATCAGTTGTTACAATATTCGGGGATCCAAGCGCTTCAACGACTTTTGAAGATGGCATACCTATACTAATTTCACGCTGGACTTTACCTACAGTTACTCTGTCAGCGGAATCAGATTTAACAGATCTTAAATGAGAATCTGCAGTTGAGCACCCAGCTAAAAACATAATACACAACATTGTAGAAAATATTTTAAACATATATCCTCCTTTTTTAGGCCTCTTCTTAATACGTGTTATATATTAACAAAAAAAGACCTTTTCTGCAAGGCCTTTTCTGCAAGGTCTATTTATTCTACTCTCTTGCTACTTCACAAAATACTTTCTATAGAGGTTTCTTTTTAGGGTGCATGAAATCCTATGTTTCGCTTAGGTTTTACGGGTGGTGCCATGAGCTGGCGTATGGCCTCAAAGATGGCATGGATCTTGGTGTCGTGTTTTTTAATCTTGCGTTCAAGCTGCTCTAATTTAATTGCAAGCTCTTTATTTGAGGATAAAATATGGCGCAGGTTAACGAAAGCACGCATTATGGCAATATTTACCAGAATAGCTCTTTCGCTATTTAGAACACCTGAGAGCATGGCAACTCCTTGTTCTGTAAAAGCATATGGTAACTTACGCCTTCCACCCCATCTTGAAGTCGCAATTTGCGATTTCAAGATCATAACTTCTTGCCTTGTAAGGAGAAATGCAAAATCCTCAGGGAACCTTTTCTTGTTTCTTTTGACCTGTTCATTAAGTCTGCCCGTGCTTACTTCATACAGTCTTGCAAGATCCCTATCAAGCATAACCTTCTGCCCTCTAATAAGGTATATTTTTTGTCCTATTGCCTGTTCCGATATTAATGCATCCCGCATAGTATTCCCCTTTCTTTTTATATCCCTCACTATATATGACGGATCGAACGGGGATTTGCTTTCAAAAAAAGCGAAAAAAAGTAAAAAAAAGACCAGATTTGAAAAAATCTGGTCTTTAGATAGAGGAAGAGGCCTAAAGTCAAGCCTCTTTTTGTGATTATTTTCCTATTGGCATTTTAGGGCTCCCTTTTATAGTACTTTAGTATTCTACTTCTGTCTTCATTTTCTTTGTCACCCTTGTAGTATATCTCTATAAGTTCAATAAGGTCATCTTCTTTATGGTAGGCATATATAACCCTTATCCCGCTTATTGCACCCTTTCCTTTCAGGGACCTACATGCAAATTTTTTAGCTTTATATATGGTTGGATTCTCTATCTTAAGGTTGGGTATTGGGAAAACGCCCTTATTATCTTTACCCTGTTTGTGATACAGGTTTAATTGTGTCTTTATAAATATTTCTAAATCTTCTTCGAGCGTTTTAAATCTTTTGAGCCTCTTTAGATCTTTCTCAAATCCTGGTAAACGTTTTATTTCATTGAATATCTTCTTCACTATATGACCTCACGGAATACGGGGATGTTCGGTAAAAAACAGATTCATAATCTATTATTTCACCGTCTTCCGTGGTTAACCACGGCACATCATTATGAGAGTATTCACTTATTTGCTTGGCATTCATGTCAGAAAGTGTTTCCAGTACCTCATCTATCATTTTTAATTCACGAGCATCTTTAAGTTTAGATAAATCCGGTTTGCGCCGAGGTAGATATTTCGTTCGAGGATACTGAAAATATTCATCTTGAACCTTAACTAAATCCTTCCCTTCCATGTCTTCTATTATAGCAATAAATTCTTTAGGGGTAGGCCCATAGCGATTTTTTATATATGTGGCACCAATCAATTGTTCTTCATACATTTCATAGAAGTTGAAATCTATAAAGTAAAGTAGTTTATAGATAACCACCTGACCTATGTTTGATTTTGAACCGACTTTATTTAGAATATATAGTAAAACTTCTTTGAATTTCTCCAGGTTCTTCTGCGGCACATTAATACGCATTGTATTTTTTATTTTTAGAGTTTTTCCCTTTTGTTTTTCTAAAATTACTTCTATATCTTTTTGAATGTCAAGAAGGATATCAGACGGAATATCAAAAATTTTAGAAAGCTTTGCTATCTCTTCAGCGCTGATTTTACGATCACCATTTTCTATTTGTGAAAGCGATACTCTGCTAATTCCAACTTTTTCTGCAAGATTCTCTTGAGATAAACCTATTCTATTTCTCAGACTTTTTATTTTTTCACCAAGTCTCTTTTGAAAATTATTGGCCATATTTATCCCCCTCTTTATATTTCATAGCAAGTATATCATATGTAAGATAATACGTCAAGTAAATGTTTGATAATCTTTCAGAATTAAGGGGACACACTACTTAATTATGTGCCTTCCTTCGGTCGTTCAACATTACGTCCTCAGTCGCTCCCAAAGGTTCTCTCCGACTCCTCGCATCAATCTAAACGTATATCATAACCTAGATTTTTCACTTCGTTCAGAATGACAGAAACAACAACCCCCTATACCTTCAAGGACTTAATCACCTTATGAGTCAGCCCATCTCTTAGCTCTATAAAGTTTTTATCATGGGCTATATAGGTTGGCTGGGTGCCATCTGTCCATGTGCCGCAATTCGCGTATATCCCATTATCGATTATATCAAGTTGGGGCTTGTGCGTATGGCCAAAGATTACTATCTTGGCTCCTTTTTCAATATGCTTGATAGCTGCGTCATTAAACTCCCCGAAATGACCGCCTTGTTGTATATACTGCTTTGATGATGGAGTGACTTTATTTTGCATAGAGACAGCATGATGTAGGAAACTGTCTATATCTTCAATTCTTTTCGAGAACCACACATCCGCATCTTTATGCAAGAAGCGCTCCATGCCTGCCGTAAGCAGTGCTACGCGCTTTCCCATTGGCCATTTAATTGATCTTAAGGGGTTTTTGTAGCTATTGAATACATCATACTTGTGGCCATGCTCAGCTACTATGCTGTTTTCGGTATCGCGGTATTCAAGCTCTATGCCAAGTCCTGAACCTATGAACCTGATAAAAGGTATATAGTCATGGTTTCCTATTACATAGGTTAGTTTTATCTTGTCTTTTAAGGATAGGAGTTTTTTTACGAGTTTATCGTGGACAAATAAGACCCTGCTAAGATCTGCCTGCCATAGCTCAAGAAGATCACCAACTATTATAAGTTCGCTGGCTTGATTTTCAGCAAACTTGAGGAATTCAAGAAACTCCTTGTCATGATGAAAATCATCTGTCCTTGAGCCGTCTCCTAAATGTAGGTCGCTTATAAATATCTTCATTTTAAATTATTATACGTCCTTAATTCCTATTATTCTACTAAAAAGATATAACAATTACAGACGTTTTGATTTTTGTTCAGAACACTATACCTTTTTTTAAGATGCACAGTGTACCCACCTAAGAGACACTGTCGTGCTCAAATTGGTGACAGTGTGGTGCTTAACTTTCAAAACGTCTGGTATCTTTTGGTATCTTTCCCGCTACCTAAAAGATTCGTGGAATTGGTAAACACAGCTATCAAATATTATATCACTGAATATAATGGGTTTTTTTAAAATCAGACCCTTTAAACTAGTGCACCGGCTTAAAGCAACATATGTCTGCCCATGCGCAAATGCACCGTATCCCATATCTATGATAACATTTTTGAAAGTCTGCCCCTGACTTTTGTGAATTGTTATAGCCCAGGCAAGTTTAACTGGATATTGCTGAAAACTTCCTACAACCTTTTCCTCAATCTTTTGCTCAGCCTCATTATATATATACTGAATTTTTTCCCATGATACTTTAGGAACATCATAAATATCATCGCCAATTCTTATGCTCATAGAGGAATCACTAAGCTCTGCAATTTCCGCTATTGTTCCATTCGTCCATCTCTTACTACTGTCATTCTTTACCAGCATAATCTGAGCATTTTTTTTAAGCCGAATACTCCCTTCTACAGGGTAAGATCTTGCATCAAATTTGCCATTGATATCCGCATGGTATTCGAACTCTTTATCGCGAATTCTTAAAAGGCGTGTTTCGTTAAGAGCGTTGGCATCAGCATTTGTTGTTGTAAGTGTAATCGTATCATTTTCCTGAGCAATCTCAGTACGAACTTGTCTATTTAAATACTCAAGATCATCCTCAGAAGCCTCCCGCGTTCTTATCTTGTTGAGTAGATTAATAAAACTTTCCTCCTTTTGTCTATAAATTTTATGTAACTCTACACACTTTATTGCAATTTTACTCACAACATTTGCGCTGAAAAAATAAGGGCTTGCGTACAAATGATTAATAAAATGCCGAATATCCTTTTCTACTACAGGCGGAAGCTGAAAAAGATCGCCAAATAAAATAATTTGAACTCCCCCAAAGGGTTTTTTGTGTTCCTTTCTATTAATGCGTAGCGCATAATCTATGCCATCTAAAAGATCCGCGCGGATCATTGAGCATTCATCTATGACTATTGTATCTAGTTTTTCAAACAGCTTCTTATTGCGCAATTTTTTAATATGGTCTTGCTGGATAAATCTGGGCGGGAATTTAAAAAACGAATGTATGGTTTGACCTCGTGCTTTGATTGCCGCTACTCCAGTTGGAGCTAAAACAACAATGTTCTTTTTTGTATTTTTGCGAAAATATTCAAGCAGAGTAGATTTGCCTGTTCCAGCTTTGCCTGTTATGAAAATAGAGTTTTTTGTGTGCTCTATAGCATCAAAGGCTTGCTGGAACTCTTCATTGAAATCAAAGTCAGCCGGTATCTCTGTACTTGTTTCAAGGTTTATTTTATTCATATCTCAAAGGGCCTAATAGTTGAATTTTTGTGACGTGTCCCATTTTTTATACTATTTCTCTTTCTTAAGCCCTTCCCCTGCGGGCATATTAAATACAGCATGTAAAGCATCCATGCAATCTTTGCAACTGTCCATATGGCGGCGTAACTCTTCTTTTTGCTTGCCCTTTATTTTTCCTTCTATGTAATCTACGAAGGTTTTAGGGTCTGGGCAAGAAGTCTTAGTGGCTACCTTAGCTTTGCCAAGATTCTTAATCTTAGGTTCTCCTTGAGATTTCTGTGCCATCTTGTAGAAGACATATATGAAATAAATTATCAATATAAAGAGTACCAAACGTATCATTTTTTCTGCTATCCTTTCTTCAGATTAAGGGGACACGATACTTAATTACAAAACCCCCTCTACCCCCGAACCAAATTTATAAGCACTCCTTGTCATAGCAAAATTTGTTACGGGGCAAGCGCCTCTATATAGGCGCAATAATCACAACCTTCACTCTTCTTTGATGCTTAATTGGGCATTCCTCCTTAAGCTGCTGCTTTATTTCTCCTTGACCATAATAAATAAAGCAAACACAACCAAAAGATAGGCAATCGCTCTAATAGCAATCAAAGCATTCATTAAAGCCTCCCCCAGACCAATGATAGTTACAATATGGGACAAACCAAAAATTCCAAAAGAGATTCCAATAAGAAGAGCGGGTATTCCTTGATTTTTCTTATAGACTAAGCAACCTAAAATAACTATTATTATGCATAGAACTATGTTCACTATATTTAAAACCATTTTCCACCTCCTCTCTATCCCCCATAAACAGCCTCATATCAGATTTTAAGATCAAAAAGAGCACACTAGTGAGGAGACTAAGCGTAAATCATTCTTCTTGGTGCTTGTGGGGGGTTCTGCATTATAATCATCAATAAGGCTTAAACGCAAGCTAAGCGCATGGTTCATAGCTATATCTAGTGATGTCTCTGAGTATAACCTGTATTTACTGAATCCTTCAAAAGGAAAATAACAAAATAGGTTCTGTTTTATACTAGTATTGGTAAATAATTTCTTTTCCATAAAGAGCCTAGGAATAAATACCCACTCATTTTCATCCTTTATATTAGTTCTATATGCTGTGCGTTGAAAACCAGCTGCTGCTTCGCCTAGCAACTTCAGGCCGGAGATATCATAAAACCAATAACCTATACCAGCAGCTGGTACTAATCTATAATCTATATCTGCAAATCTGTCATGGTCTGCTTCTAATCTATAAAAGTTATACCATTTTTTCATACTTCCAAAACTACGCGCATATCTTGCCATGTTGTACCATTTTTGTGCATTCATTTTTCTATTTACTGATGAATAATATATATCACCCTTTATCGTCCATTCATCTACATGATTATTATTTCTGTTGATCAGAAAGCTACCAGAAAGCTGACTTTCACGTGTATTGCCCGTAGCATAATCATAGCCTAAAGAAACCTCTCGTTGCCATTCAACGCTTTCCCTACCATCAACTTGTTGCGTCGCATCTTCTGCTTTAAGTATGCGGCTTATAGAGTGCCTGTCTACTGTTATTAAACCCATAGCTTCTGTCTCAATAGACACGCTATCCTGTTGTTCCTGTTTTATCTTGCCTGTTATCTTATCGCCATTATGCAAATATATTTCATCTGCATAAACTGTTAAAAAAAGTCCAAATATAAATAAAATAATTATCGAAAAATGTGCAAATAAAATTTTCATTTTTTATCTTTCATTGATCATATAATCTGCTTTTTGAATTAATCCAAAGGTAGCTTCAAAATCGACCTTACTGTACTTGATTATATTACATCTTACTACTTTAATATTTATCTGGCCAGGCCTAATTATTATACTCTTAGGTCTCTCCTATCAAATCTCTATCCCCCTGCTGTTTTGCTCTCCAAAACAATACGCAGGGATTTCACCCCTACCTCTAAAAGGAAAGGGGCAAGAGAGTATCTATGAGAGGAGGGCTAATCTTCTACTGCGATCGTTATGGCAAAGTCCTTATTCTCTGCTGCTTCTGTGCCATATCTTGTGTCATAATTAAGCTGTATCTGATAGTCACCTGTATAAGGCAGCTTAGTTTTAAAGCCTTTATACTCTACGTCTGCTGGTGGGTTTACGCTATCAATAATTCTACCTGTATTATCAAGCATACGAAGCACAGGTGCTTGCTGGGTGATTATCTCTATTTCAATGCCCATACCCTGAGGACCATAGAATACATATGATAGATAATACTTGTCGCGGCTTATAGAGCCCTAACATCCGCAGGTCCATAGATGACCCTGCCTTTAGGATCATCTGATGCTGTAAGGCCGCCTTTAAAGATATTATCTACAGCGCTACCTGCAGATTTATCATCAGATATTACATTATAAGTGCCGCCCGTTGCTTCAACAGCTTCCTTAACAGTAGCAAATATCGGCATTATAACAGCATCACCTTTGGCCGCAGAGTTCACATTTCTTAGGCTTTCCATATTGGTTCTTAATGCTTTTTTGGAGGTTTTTTCAGCAGGGGTTAACTTGGCGAGGTAATTATTATAGTCTTTATTCGTGAAATCTGATGACCCGCAATATACAGTACCATTTTGAGCTTCAATGTATATTGTCTCTATTGTACGAAGCTTCTCATCAGCATACACAAGTACCTTAACTCTAAACCTTCCAGGCTCTGAAATAATAGCACTTACAGTGAATTCTTTAGCATATGAAACCTTGCTGATCTTAGGGTCTAGTTTATCAGTCAGCTGATAAGGTATATTGTTTTCAGTGAAGATTATGCTATCAGTCTCTGCGTCAGTACCCCGCTCTAAAGGTAAAAATTCTATGATTCCTTCATCGACAGGTGATTCAGACGCAATGCCTAATTTAAATGTAAATGGCTCATTTATCTTATAATTCTTATTATCAAACTCAAATCCCACATGCCATGATATTGTTGGCTGAGTTGCTTGACAGGTGTTTGTTATGAGGATTATGATTGTTATTAGTATGATTAGCGGTTTCATTATTATTTTAATGGCCTAAAGTCAAGGTGAATTACCAAACAGGGTGTTATTAAGGGTGTTTTAGGGGTTATTTGAAAGGATTTCAAATAATGATCCTACAGCACACCTTCTTTCTTGCTTATCTGTTTTTCTGTATTCCTTAAGGCAGATTTTGCTTCTTCATCTGAAGGGTCTATGTTTACAGATTGCATATATTTCTGCTTTGCAGCATCTAACATTCCTTTCTCTTCGTAGATATGGCCCATAAGATAGTATATCTTCGCTAGCAGTTTACCGCTAGGGTTCATGCTAAGCGCGGTATTAAGGTTCTGCAGCGCTTCATCTGCCTTACCCATATACACTTTACATAAAGCAAGGCTATATCTGGAGGTTACGTCATAGCTATGGCGCTTTAAGCACCTTTCATAATACATTGAGGCAGCATGGTAATCTCCCGCAGAAAGGTATAAGCCTGCCAATTTAGTTGCATATTCTTTTGTTCGCCACTCTCTTAGCTTTGGATCAGCCTCAACAGCTTTTTCGTACATAACTATCGACTTATCCATCTGGCCGTGTTTGTTATAATAATCTCCGAGCCCTCCATATGCTTCAGATGATTTAGCTCCTAGTGAAAGAGCTAGTTCATACATGGCAACCTTTTTCTCTTCACTACAATACCTTGCTTTATCTATAAAATATTTAAAGTTTCTCGAATTTAGATAGATTACCTCATCTGCTGTCAGTTTTTTACTATCCAGCAGCTTATCGCTTATCTGCGCCTCTTTCTGATAGGCGATCTCTTCTTTTCTGATTTCTGATGGAAAGGCAAGCGCAAAAAGCACTACAATCATGGGGGTAGCTACTAAAATAGATGCGGCAGTTTTAAATTGTTGCCTTGCATCACCCTCTCCCCCATCCTTAAGCAGGCTAGACATTTTAGTATAGGAATAAGACGCGATCAACAAGACTATGCCTAGAGATATGCATACAAGTATTCTATGTAATGTAAGAAGCCCGGACATATCAACAAATATTATTCTTGCGATAGCGCATCCTACTACTACCATGGCAGCGTATCTTATATGCTTATCTCGCATTAAGAAACCAACGGAGAACAAGACTAGCGTTGTTATAACCCATGTAACTGTAACTAAATTTTTCTGAACTTCAAAGAATAATATAGCAAGCAAGAAACCTGTACCTATGTAACTATAGCTATTTGATATTAATAATAATTCATTTTCCTTTATATTATCCTTCAGCTTTTGATAAATAACTTTGGCTAGATAAAAACATATGCAACCTATAAAGACAATCAACAGGCGGTCTGATATGGCTCTTCCCATAAAAGCGAACATAGTTTTTGTTGCATTGGGCGCATAAAAAGATAAAGCCAGATAAGAAAACATCCTATATATCATTAAACCTGAAAGTGTCCAGGCAGCTATACGAAATGAGATCTTCTTTAAGCGCGTACCGATATAAATCAAAATAGGTATTTCCAAAAGCCATATTATGTTGACAATATCATATTTCAGCTTGGCGGGTAGTGAAGCGCTTGCGAAAGCTATTGAGGTTATAATAAAAATGGTTGATATCTCGCTTTTTTTGGCTATGTATTTTGCATAGCATGCGATAGCAGCTAGTGTAAAAGAGGCCGCGATTCCAAAGCCGAATCTCCAATCAGTGTTATATAGATGGGTTACAAAGGCGCCAACCACGCCGAAGATCACAGAGTTGACTAATATAAAGGCATTTACAGATTTTTTGTCATCATCATTTGATATTTTAATGAGAAAGGGGATAAGATTATAAATAAACCAATAGACCGATAAAAATCCTATAGCTATCCAAAACCACTCAGAGTCTATTTTTTGTGGGGTCTTTGACAGGTACAGATAAGGCTTTATTAGTATAAAATATGTAATATATGTACCCAATAGTGAGAAAAATCCCAGCTTTTGCCAGTTTTCTTTGTATATAAAGAAAACTGAACCAAATGCAAGTAAAGTAATGTAAATTAAGCTAAAAGATGTAATGCCGCTTATGCCTGCGGTTAGATAACCTAAGAAAAGGGTTAAAGTCATGATGGCCTGGGATCTATATTTAAATAGATGCCTAACCATTAGAGCCACTACTGCTGCCATAAGAAATAAATCCAATAATTGGCTCTGGATAATTCTTGTCGCAGGAATATGATACATTGCAAAGGTTGTAAAATATATAAGTGACCACCCGCCACCTATCAAGGCTCTACCGTATACCCTAAACTTCTCCTTTTTTTCTGTTTTTGAGCCAAGGAATAACATAGCTACACTAGCAATATAGCCAATCGTTATTTTATGTATGGGCTGAAGGTATTTAAATGTATATGCGATTAAAAAGGCTATACCACCTACTAAGCTTATTATGCCAATTTTATTAAGTACATACTTTCCGATTTGGGTTTCTGTATCTTCTTTTTTTACTGGTTTCGGAACAGGCTGTGTTGGTTTAGATGGTTTAGATGTACCTTGAACTCCTAGATCAATGGATTTTTTTTGCGGTAAGCCAGTTGCCCGTATCTGTTCCACTTCTTTTAGTATTTGTTTGGCTTGTGCCTCCAAGCAAATCAGCCTGGCCTCAGCCTCCGAATCAACATGCTCAAGTTTGTTGTTACAACTTTTGCATAAACCCCATTGATCATCCCACGTCTTATGGCAATTAGGACATATTTTCATTTTTTTCTCCTGTTTACCTTATTTAATGTACCAATATGGTTTGGTTAAGCTAATTCGTTATCAATCCTATGCACATATCATATATAAGCATAATAATATCTTAACGTTTAAATGAACGATTTACAAGAAGTAAATTTGTTATAAGTCTTTTCCTTTACCTTATCCCCCCAACAAAAATTCAGCCTTTTACTATAGGTTTTAATTTAAAAAAGACTATAATATGAATGTAGTACTTTAATTGTAGTACTTGTTTAGAGCTCGCTTCACTACGCTCGCAATGACGGTAGTCTGGATTCCCGCTCCCCGTTTTCGCGGGGACAAGTTTCGCGGGAATGACAGTGATTTCAAGATGACAAGAGTGCCTTCCAAAAACTCTTTTTGCGTGTTAAGACTATGCGCTGGGTGGTCTTTTTAGCTATGGTGTCATTAAACTCTCTTAGCTCCTGATATCTCTCTTTAGGTAGCTCTATTCTTCTAGTCTGCTCTATCTCTTCTACCATAATAGAGCCTTTCTTTTTTCTAAAGGTCCTCTTAAATGAGAATATGCCATTGTCAAGACTTAGGTCTTCTGGTATATATGTCACTTTAAAGCCTTTTGGTATATTATACGTTATAGTTGCTCTTTCAAGTGAGTTTACTGCATTAAATATAGGATATTGCCTGGTCTCTTTGGTAAACTCATCATCTCTTCCATAGCTAGAGAGGTCGATTATTATCATATCATCTATTATAGGATATTCGTCTTTATTAAAGACCTTTGAATAGCTATTTAATGGTCCATATGCCTTATCTAAGCCATCGATCCTCATATCAATGACATTCCCGCCATCAGCTATAGTAGTCTCTAGGTACTTGTACATATGCTCTTTCTCTTCATCTGTCATTGACTTATATTTATCACGCATGCTTATTGAGAAATCAAGGTCCCATTGCGAGTGGCTCTGATAGGTTGAAGAGCCGTCTGGTTCTATATCTATTATCAGTGTCCTATCTTTATAGCAGCGCTCTTTAGGAAATTCCCCAAACCTCTTGAACTCTCCCTTATCTTTACCAATGACAAAGGCATATGCCCTTTGAAATGATACAGGAAATTCATTTATATCATAGCCTTCCAATAGAGGGTCTATGAAGAAATCCCCATCTTTAGGGTCTTTTACTAAAAGGATGACATGGTCAAATAGCGTTGGGAAGGCTAAATCTTTACTAGGGTCTGTTATAGAGCCTTCTGTATTAAAAAGAACAATAGATGAGTCTATTTCAGCAGCCTTTAATAGCCCCATACAGAGAAGCGAGAGATCCTTACAATCCCCATATTTATTATAAAAGGCCTCTGTTGTCTTGTGGGGCTCAAGGCCATTATCCCCAAAACTCATGGATACATAACGAAAGTCCTTTTGGATATACTCTAATATGGCTTTTGTTCTCTCTCTTGTAGTGGAGAGGCCTTTTGTTAAGGCATCTGCAACTGAGGCTATCTCAGGAGATATTATAAGGTTTTTCTCTACTAATTTATAATACCAGCTTGATACATCATCCCAGCTCTTGATAGATGAGAACTCTATAGTATCTCTTATAAGCTCATCAGAGGCATATGGAAGCATACCCTCCCTTAAAGGCTCTTCATACATATCCTCAAAATGCCAGGAGTAGGTGATATTCTCATTATCTTCAGTTATCCTAGGCTTAAATGAGAGATTAAACTCCTTATAAGCTATGCCAAGCTCTTTAGGAAAGGTAAATGAGACATTCTCCTCTTTTGTAGGTGATGAGAACCTAAAATAGAAGTCTTCAAAATAAGTATCTTTTACAGGTCCGCGCTTAAGATCAACTACTACTTCATACTCTAACCTGGAGCCTACAGTCACATTGCTAAAGGTCACGACCTTTACCCTCATGTCAGAATACATAGCAAGCTCATACCTGCTTAGGTCCTGTATGCTTGCAGCTGGGTATATCTTGCCATCTGGGGCTATTGTATGGGCTCTTAAGCTTGTTATAGCAGCTCTTGAGCTATTATATGGTATAGAGAGCTCTCCTACAGCCTCTATTACACTCTCATTTAAGATCTTTATCCTCTTTTTTGTGCGAGACTGGTAGGAAAAGTCTCTGTTTACCTTAATAGCGGTCTCATCAAGTTCAAATATAATGGCCTTATCCTTGTGAAGCTCTTCAAAGCTCTTATCAGGATTAATGGCTTCTCCTTTATCTTCTAAGGCAGCCTCTAACCTTTCTTGAGTAGTGATAGCAGGGTTTATAGGCTGTGTAATAGATATGTCAGGAGGCATAACATGCTCAATTTGAGCGCTCGCTGTAAACGGGTTAAAGGCTATAGCGCTTGCTATGAGTATTAGCAATAGTACGCTTGCTGCAGAGAAAAAGACCTGCTTCATGCCATGCCTTCCTTTCTTGTTTTAAAGGTTTTTAATATCAACGGAGAGCGGCTTAAGGGGAGAATCCTGTTTTTTAAGGAGGGTTGGGCAGGTCTACCCCTTAAGCCTTTTTAATTGTTATGGGGGTATTATAAAAGATTAGTGCGACAGCATTGTGTCGTGGTGGGAAAATAAATTAAAATATTTTTAAAGGGGTATTGTACTATTTCATAATATTAAATATAAGGATTTTTTGTCTTTTTAAAAGGTATCTGGTTATCTATATGCTTCTCTGCGGTGCATTATCTTAATAACATGGATAATAAGCTTATTCTTGGTAATGCTATATAATATCCTGTAGTCACCTAACCTGTATGAATAGATGCCTTTCAGGTCAGCTTTTAAGGGTTTGCCTATAAGCGGGTTTGGTGCAATGACATTGTAGATAGTATCGCCTATCTTGTCTTTTATCTTCTGGGGGAGGCTATTAATCTGCTTGATAGCCCTTGGGGCTATGATAACAGCATATGCACTCATTACCTATGAAGCCTTCTTGTACTTTTTAGAGTCTCCAAACACATCTTCAAACCTAACGCCCTTGCCTTCTTTAAGCTCTTTTTTAGCAGCCTTAATATCAGCCATGACCTTCTTACTGCTTAATATCTCCAAAGTCTCAAGCCATCCTTCGTAGTCATCTATAGACATGATCACAGCCTCTGGCTCTCCATGTTTTAATATAACATAGCGATCCAGATGCTTTGTTACTTTAGAAAGTACGCCCGATAGGTTTGACCTTAGATTTCTAATTGATATATTTTTAACCATCTTTTTTACCTCCATAACAAGTGTACCATAGTGTGTACACATTGTCAAGGTCTTAAAACAAAAACATAAAATGTACTTATGCGGTATCGTATACGCTGACAACAGCGTTGCGGTTGCCCCACGAAAAAAAGTAAAAAATTTTATCTGTAGGCTTCTCTGCGGTGCTTAATTCTATATATTATCACCGCTTTAGCAGAATCATTAACCCTGTATAATATCCTGAAGTTACCTACTCTTATGCGATATCCATCATCATTGGTAAGCTTCTTACTGCCGAATGGCCTAGGTTTATTCGACAACAAAAGGATCTTCTTTTTAATAAAATCAAAATTATTGCCACTTATCGCATCTAAATCTTTTTGAGCCTTAGGTATAATCTTAAGGGCATATTTCATGCTTTTCTATTTTTAAGATAGGTACCGAAATCATCAGCAGATCTTTCCTGATAGCGAAGCTGCTTGATCTCTATAATATCTTCAGTCAGCTCTTCTCTCTCAAGCTGCGCCCTCAAGGCCTTCTCTACAAAAAAACCTTGTTTTAGGCCATGCTCATTACAAAAATCTTTGATCTTTTGCATAAGCGACTTCTCTATCTTTATCGACATTACAGCTTTCATTGTTTTCCACCTCCACCACAAATATACATTAAAAAGTAGTATTTGTCAAGTAAAAGTAATATAAATATTACTTTTACTATTGCACTCAACAGGCAATATTTTAAGGAATTTTTATAGGGTCTTAAGGTAGTCTGTGACAATATCTTTTATATCGAGAGCCAGCTTTTTAGGGGTGGTGACTCTGGCATACGGTATCCAGAGAAGTATTGTAGGAAGCACCTCCATGTCCTGGGCAACCATTGTCTCTACGACAAGCGAGCCATCCTTATTCTCTTTTGTTATCTTCTGAAGAGGCAGGTATTTTTTTGTTTTAAAGAATCTAGCTGCTTCTTTGTCTATCTTTAATACAACCTTTTTGTTACGCTGATCTGAGAACCAGATATTCACACTCTCATCAAGCATAACCTTTAGATTGTCCGGCACCTTAAAATGGCCTTTTGAGAGTTTTATTTCTCTTATACATTCAAGCCTTAGGCGTATTATCCTCTCATCTTCATCTGTCCTTACTAAGAGATACCAGAACCCATCAAAAAATATGACTTTAAAAGGGTGGGCTATAAAGGTACTATCTTTCTCTTCTGTGACATAGTGGATCTCCACCTTGTTGTGGTTCTTTACAGCATTCTTAAGTTCATTCATGAACGGATACTGCTTATCCATCTTTATGCCTTCAGGGATCTTGGCATAGAACATAGGCTCTGCCTCAGGCGTAAGGACCTTCTTTAATAGCTGACCAAAGCTCTCCTCAAAATCCCTGCCTAGGCTCTTAGACACCTCAAGCATAAAGCTTAACAGAGATGCCTCCTCTTTGGTAAGCATGAGCTTTTTTAAAGAGAAGCCATCCGCAAAGGCATGCTGTCCTTTATCGTCAAGTGCTGCCAGTGGAAAGCCAGCCATATTGAGAAGCTCAAGATCACGTTGAACTGTACGCTGTGAGACATTGAACTCCTTTGATAGCTCTCTGGTTGAGACCTTTCCACCCCTATCCAGCTTATTAAGCGCGAAGAGTAAGCGAAAAATCTTCTTATCGTAGTTTTTAGGCTTTGGTGACATGGCAGTATTATATTAAGTTAACGCGACAACGTTATGTCGCGGTATATATTATAGAGGATTTTTGCCTTGATGGCAAGGGGAATCAGGGAGTTAGGCGGCGGAATCAAGAGCATTGCTTACTTCATCTCTAAGTGCTGCCAAGGCTTCTAAAGTAGGCCTTAGGATCTCAATTGCATGCTCAGATGGCGCGTATGCTATTCTCTCACCTTTTCCAATGTTTATCATAGCAACATCTATGCCTGCAATTTCGGCAGGTACGCCCAATTCACCGCCAAGTACAGGCACCGGTGTAGCATACGATTGAGTTGCTATGGCAGTCTCTTTTTCTGGCTGTACTAAACCTAGCTCTTGAGCCAGTTGTTGCTCAACCCTTCCAGTGATAGCCTGGGCGCGTTCTTTCTTTTCAGGACTATCCTTAGTCTTCTGAATGCTACTATATAGATTGACAGCTTTCTCTATATTGGTTTCTACGGTTTCATAGTGTTTCGAATCCGGCAGCAGAACATCTTGCGTTTCTTTAATTGGGGCGCTTATTGAATCAGGTAAGAGTGTTTTTAGGTAAGGGTAATGCTTAATATCAATACCCAAAAACCGCATTCTTTCTTCGATACCATCTTTATATATAATAGCGTGAAGCGTAGCTAAAACAATCTTTGCCATCCATAAAACCGACCAATGCTCTATTTCGTACTGTTCAAGAATAAGATGTGCTTGGAGTGGTTGTTGACCTTTGTCAGGGCCCCAGAGCGTTGAAAATATTCCAAACATGCCCGGCTTTCGCTTAGTGAGCACTTCTTCCACATAGATATGCCCCTTGTCCCCAAACTCACGCATGGAAAGCGGCCGAGGACCAAAAATAGACATCTTGCCAGTCAAAACAAGCCACAGCTGCGGAAGCTCATCAATGCCCATTCGCCGTAATATGCGGCCAACGCGGGTTACCTGAGCGTCTTCGCTCATGGTGCGTAATTTAGGAACAGCGATCTCTTCTCCGAGAAATCCCATCCTCTTTTGCACAAAGAATACTGGACCGCTATCATTCAGCCTAATAAGCAAGGCTGAGACACAGATAAGTAATAAGCTTGGCACTATTGCTATAGAAGCAATACTTATGTCAAAGAGGCGCATGAATCGCCCATGTATGTGTGCCTGGTGTATTGGCAATGTCTTCTCAGGGCTGCCTGTTTTCACTTCTGGGGAAGTTGCATGCGCAATACTTTCATGCCTAGGTATTATCTTCCGCGGGTGCGCAGCCGTTGATGACGGGCGCAAGGCATCATGCTGCAAACGTACAAGAGATGGGCTTTGAGCTCCTGATGCGCAAGCGCTATAGCAGATAATAAGTATAATTGAAATTACATTTTTCATATTCCACATAAAAAAATAAACCCGTAGCTATCTTCCGCCAAAGGCGGACAAGTGCCAGGGGTTTCTCATTTTTGTTTTATTTACGCGTTTATTATACTATTTTATAGTATTAAATACAAGGATTTTTTGCCTTTTTTGCCTTTTTTTGCCTTTTGTTCTTTTTCCCACCCCAATGTTCCCATACCCCTTGCGGTAGAACAACACCTAAAACAAACTACAAAACAACTAAAACCAAAACAACCTACTACCTCAACATATCAATAACCCCGTAGAGTGCTCCGGACCACGGGGCAGGCACTCTCTATACTACGGAAACCTTCTCTCACGCCTCTTAGGAGTTACTTTAAGTGTTACTTTCTTTAGGCTATTACAATAAGTATCTATGTGTAAGTTCAATGAAAGTCTTTATGTTTAAAAGATTTAGGGAAATATTAGGGTGCTTAAAGGGGTTAAGCGGCCGAGTCGATTCTAAGGAATACAGGATCACATACAATAGAATCACTTCTAATTAGTATAACCGGTACATATTCAAGCCCTAACCTCTCTGCGGCTCTAAGTTTTTTTCTTCCATGAATAAGCATAAATTTACCATCAGGCCTGCAAGCTATTATTGGCTTTAACTTCCTAAGTTTTTGGGGTATGGCTGTTTTCATTATATGGTATATGTAATCTACATCTGAAGGCGTTGGCTCTTTCGTACCTTTGACAGTAATATCAGTAGGCTTTAAATAGATAGCTCTATCATAGTGTTCAAAATAAGTATCGGCAGGTTGATTAATCTTTCTTAATAGTTCTGAATCATAGCGGCGTTGCTGAAAATTGTGTCTGTTGCCATCCTGCTTAAGAACCATACTATTTAAAATAAAATTCGCAGCAGCCCTATGCCTTCTACATATATCGATTACCATTGCTTCTGCCTCAGGAGACTTTCTATACAAACGCAGTATGGTATTCATAAATTCGACTGGAGTTAATGTTAAATTTTCTGAAATTTCTGAAGCGGTGCCTAATCCGATTATATCCATTTTAATCGCTTCATCTATAAAAGCTCTAACTATTTCATGATGTGCGGCATCAAAAGCTGTAGATAACTTCCAGCCTAGGGATGTAAGTCGGGTTGAATAAGCTCTTCCTGCAGAGGAGGCCTTAGCCTGTTGGTCTCGGCCTGCCGCACTTAGCGACTCGACAAGTTCACTTGTGACTGCTATTGGACTGATCTTGTTGATGCCGCTGGCAGGCAAAGGTATCTCAAGAGCAATTTTAGCAGCTAGCGATTTTGCAGCCAACCTTAGATCTTTCTGCTGCAGAATACCCTGAACGCAGGTTTCACTTAAGACATATGAGACATTCTTTCCCGGCACTGCCTTTCTTATGATATCCGCTTTAAGGCTTTTTGATACTTCAATGTTTCCAAAGGTAAATTCAGGCATTGATCTCTTAGCTATATTCAGAACTCTGCATAAACGTTCTGACTTACTAAGATTTTTTGCTGCAGATATATACATAGCGGTAGATATTAACACAGCCCCAAGCGCAGCTAGCTTGCTTCCCCATATCCAACTTATGATAGAAGCAAAGAATCCGACATAAGCAAACGGTTTGGCGCCTGCCTCGGGCTTCTTTGTGTTAGAAAACCAGCTTCTTAGCAAGCCAGTTAAATATCCTAGTCCAAATCTTGCTACAATCTGATAAGCAGGCTGGTAGTAAAAGATATTTTGTATTATGTCATGCTGTATAATAACAGGTGCTATGCGTGCCTTGATAGACTGAACAGTTTTACCAATTTGCCTTTTGATCGTAAAGTTTTCCAGGATTCGCTGAGTTTTATCAGGATCTCTTGCTCCAAAAACCGCCCTGGCATAACTTTTTTGATAAAAATACGGTACAAATACCTGTATAAGAGAGGCAAGAAACACTCCATGAACAAAAGATATCGACATCCGCAAAAACAAAAGCAGAGATGTTGCAGTTGCCTGTGGGATAGCAGATTCTATAAATGAATCGAGAGCGCTTGACGTAGGCCCAAATATAAAAAGCCTGATCAGTGAAACTATTATAAACCTACTCACTAATCTGTGTTTTTGAGATGGATTATCAGAAAAATACAATCCCGTCATTTCCGAAACCGATCCTATGAGAGAGGCTGTAACCCCGGCTACAAGGAATTCGTGGTTATTGTATACTGCAATATAATAGCTTAAAAGGGAAGTGCCTAAAAAGATTGCACTCAAATAATTCATTGAAAAAAGCAACACAGCAAAGCTGCCCATTACAGCCAGAAAACGTTTTAATTTGACCCTGTGCATTCTCTTTTTAACGTCATCCACTTTCTGTGTACTAAAACTGCCATTTCGATACCAAATGGTACCATATTCGCTGTTTGGGGTTATGGCCGTATTTTCACCATCGATAGATAACCCACCCGAGACAGCTCCTGAAGCCACTGGCCTCAGAGTATGTTTAGTTGATATCTCATTCCTGCCTGCCGGCTGGCGGGGTTTTACTGTTGACAGATCAGTAACTATGCTTTGGATGGTGAAGCTAAGTAATATTATGGTAGTTATAAGTTTTTGCATTATGCTGCCTGCGATATTGCTGTTAACAATTTGGGGGACACGATACTTGATTTCCAGGTGTCTTGCGCAGGGCCGGTTATTGAGCCCCCGGAATCCCCCGTGGGTTTTGGCGCATCCAGTACCGCGGACTGCGCGGCCAGTCCGGCGGACGACGTTTTTCCCGGCGTCTCAGGCAGATCCATCGCCCCAAAACTTTTTTTGCCTGTGGGCCCGGGAGAAACGGGCCCATCGCCACGCAAGATGTGGATATCGGACATCAGTTTGCGCGCGTACTTCAAATACTCCTCGATCTCTTCCTTCTGGCCGATCGACTTATGTAATTCCAGCTCCGTTAGCATGACCGCTATGAGATTTTCCACCAAGCTTTTGGCCCTGTCGCAGGCCCGGCGCGATACATAACTTGATGCCAGCCCGATAAGCGCCGCTATTGCGGCCGAGCAGATCCGGGCATCTTCATCCGTCAACGCCGCGTGCGAGGTTTTTCCCAAAAAGTGGTTCAGATAATATTTGAAGAAACCGCCCTTTTTATTTACTGTTTTCATGACGCTGTCCGGATCCATCATCCTGGCCATCAGATAGAGCCGCTGAAAAGCAGGGTTTCTCAAAATTCCTTCGGTGACATAATCATTTTCTATGGTAAATGACCCGGGCATGTATGCGTCCATTGCCTGCCTCATGTTTTTACGCATTCTTATATATTGCTCTACGTAGTTTATTACGCCCGCACAGTCGCCCTTTCCATACAGGAGCGCCGCGCCTATCTTGTAATTCGTTTCAAGCGAGCTAAGCTTGCTCTTTCGCATGAGTTCATGGCCAAGCAATATTATCTCTTCAAATATATCCTCCGCCTCCGGGCCGAATAATATATCGCCGCTTAGGGTATCCCAAAGCCTGTCGATCCGCTCAGTTTCGTCAAGTTCCAGGGAAGAAGCGGGGATCGCCGCCACGTCCATTAAGATAGTTACTAGCGCCAGCTCTTTTTCTCTTCTTGTATGCCAGTCCTCCAGCACTCCCTCAGGTAATTCTCCAATAAGCTCGTAGGCGAGGAATGCGAGCTCTATTGGCGCATCTCCCGGCACGGGTAATTTCAGTCCGGCCATTCTTAATGCTCTAATAACTATCTGTATTTTCTGCGTGTAATTGAGCACCCCCGAGCCGTTTTTCGCGGCCTCTACCGAGGTATCCCCGTTTAGGATGGCGCCACCCTTGTCGCTCACCAGCACAAGCTGACGAGGATAAATATTCAATTCCGGAAAAAGCTTGGACAGGATCCTTTCGACGCGAGGGATCGCCATGTGTATGACATCGGCGGAGAATTCGCCATGAGGTTCGGACTGCGAATAAAGGGTATCGTTAATAAAAAGGCTCTTCGTAATCCGTTTTATGACCTTGTCCGAAAGCCTTCCCCTGGAGTCAAGCGCGATTTTAACCTCGGCGGAAAGCCTATCTCTATAAATTTTATACCTTGTTTTGAAACCTTCAATGCCGTGATGCCCCCTCCATGCAGCTGCGATCCGGCGCAGGATATTTTGTTCAAGGGGAGTCATATTATCCAGCGTAAAATGCCCTTCGCGGCGCTCTGTGTCATACATCGCATGCCAGGACAAAATATCTTCTGCCCGCTCAATCAACGCCGGTTCGGAGGCCCGGTCCCGGTTGCGGACCATATATTCGAGTGACAAGCGGGTAGACGGATGCAGATAGGCGTCTGGCCCAGGACGATGATCTTTCAGAAAATTACTAACCCGCGAGATCAGGTTGTCCATAGCCTCCTTGCTGACCTTTTGCGGCGCTGTGACAGGAGCCTGATCCTGCGTCCGGGCGGCGCGGATCTTTTGGGTAAGCTCGGTGATTTCCCGCGCGCGGCTCAGCTTCTTAGCCCCCGCACTCTTAGCCGCTCTGCCTTTGCCGACAACATGGGGTAATTTGGGGGACGCAGGACTTGATTCCCGGGTGTCTTGCGCAGGGCCGGTTATTGAGTCCCCGGAATTCACTGGCGCGGGGACAGGTTCCGCCTTCACTGCGGCGCTCGAACCACTTGAAGCTACGGCGGACAAGTCCGCTTTGGCTTGGAACCCGGGCCCTTCTACAGTAGTTTTCCAGAAGATAGGAGTCTTTGCAGCAACGGTTACCTTTGTGCTAACAGTACTGTTTTGGCTCCATAGCAATGTGTTAGAGGCACCCTCATTCAGTTTATCGATATTCGCCGCGCAAATAAGCAATATGTCGTAAATATTATTCATGAACGCCCCTAGCGCATACCGGAATTTATCGTCATTTCTTGATACGCGGTATAGATACTCTGCTTTTTGTATGGCCTGAGTCAACTTTCTGGATAAAGCGACAAAGTCTTTTTGTTCATAGCATGCGGTTCCATCGAGAATAAGCGCTGTCAAGCTATCCAACCTGCTATCGTTAAAATTATTTATTAACCCTATTGTAATAGCGAGTTTTAACCTAAGATGCATAAGTGGGTGATATTCTCTAGCGTAAACATTCGACGATTGCAATACGATACTTCTCGAAACCATTATCGATCTTCTCAATAGTTCCCATTTTTGATACCGTTCATTATCGCCTTTCTGAAGAAGCGAGAGTCCTGCCTGTTCAAAAGCTTTGTTGGCCTCTTCTATTTCTCGTAACGCACCTTCAAGAGCACTTAGCCACGTATCGGGCCATTTTGATTTTTCGACCGACGTAACACATTCCCGGGCAGCCTTAAAATGTTCTAAGGCGGCATCTAATGCTATTAATGCTTCTGACATAGTATCCGTGCCTATTTCTCCACGCATCCTACTTATCGCCTGCTCAGTTATACCAAGGAAAAATTGCGCGGCGGCCTGCGAAAGCTCCGGATTCAGTATAATATCTCGTGCGGCCGTAAAATATGTTTTAACAAACATACTTATTTCTGAATCCACTCTATTGGCAGAAACGGAGGCAGAAACGGGGACGGTTTTATTTTCTTTCGAAACAGCCGCCGGCGCGGGTTGCGCGGGGCCGGGTATTGAGTCCCCGAAATCTCCCGCGGGTTTTGGCGCATCCGGTGCCGCCCTGCTAGCTTCTACCGAGGTGGCGCTTTCTGGACCGTCCTCAATTTTCGCAATTTTCGCAGAGGCATCAGGCGTTTGTATCGGACTCTTGCCTGCGGATGAAGTTTTCGGCGCGCCCAACAATTCGGGGGATACAGTACTTGATTCCCGGGTGTCTTGCGCAGGACAGGGTATTGAGTTCCCGGAATCTCTCACGGGTTTTGGCGCATCCGATACCGCGGACTGCGCGACGAGCCGGCGCTCCTCATCCTGCAGCACCCTTAACCTGTGCAAGGCTTCAGCTTTTTCGCGAACGATCCTTTTATAAATCTTCTCGGCAAAATTAAGCTCTGAACGCGCCGTATTGACACGGCCGCGGTCTATAGAAACACTCGTCGATCCTCTCGTGATCCTGGAAACCTCGTCGAGCTTCCGCTGTGCGGCATTCATCGAGGCCTTGCGCTCTCTCTCAGCACGACTAAACCTTGATAACTCGCTATTGATTATGTTAAGAGTATCTCTTGTCGCGGCCAGTCCGGCGGCCGCCGTTTTTTGAGGCACGATCAACGACCTTATTCTGTCTTTGTAGTCTTCTGTATAAAATCCTCGCTCTTTAAGAATACCTATTAAAGATGCATCATTAAGAAATTCCTCAAAAAGTCTCAACTGATTATTTTGAGGCCTTTGTTGAGCCAGCACTATAGGTAAACCGTGTTGAAGCGCCAGCGCCACAAAGTTGGGCTGTGCCCAGCTATAAATGATCGGGGTTTCATAAATCGACTTCATCATTAAGTATATCCCGACAACTTTCGCTCCGGTAACATCCACCTCCCGAGGTACCGACCAATGTCCGTCTTGATCGCGATGAGACAAGTCAATCGCTCCCCTTTCTTGTCTCATCTCCTCCTTAGCTATTTCAAGATCCTCGTCGGAAAGTTGAAACGGAAAGAATCTCCTTCCCGTATGGTTACCTGTCCACAGCACTTCACCTTCGCTTGAGATATCAAGCAAAAGAGCCGAATCACTCCATGCATACGGATATGGCGGCGTATTAATAAACGTACAGAATATATATCTGCCTGCATTATCCAAATTTTCAAACAATCTGTTAAGATGCCTTATATTTTGGCGCTCTCCTATGCCGGCATTAGTTAAAAAGGCAAAATTATCCGGCCCATACTCCATTGGGTCTGTCGTGACCAGACCAAATGCCAGCGGATTTTTCGATGCCGCGGGCAATTCGGGGGACTGAGTATTTGTCTTCCCCGGCGCGGTTTGGGTTTGGGCACGCACTAATGTACCATCGCCGCTCCCGATGTTCTCCAAGGTAGTTATCCTGACGCTGCGCCCGCCGCCCCTTATAAATAATGCCGCGGCCTGCATCTTTGGCCTGATACTGCCTTTAGGGAATCTCTTCCCTTCGGGATCGTTCCTCAGAAGCTCATCTATCTGTTCGGGTGTAAGCATGCTGAACGCGGTCTCAGGCTTGCCGAACTCATTGTAGACATAGGGCTGGTCGGTACATATCACAAGCTCGTCGATCTCGACGCCGTAAGCCCTCAACTCCGTTGCCAGAAGCGCGGTCGCGAGATCCTTATCGATAACACCGCCTATGACATTGCCGTTCGTGTCGACGGGTATGCCTCCGCCGCCGCAGGCTATGACATACTTCCCGCTCTTTATGGCATCGGCAATATCTTTTATCCTCACTATATGTTTGGGCACCGGCGAGCGAACCTTTACCTTATTCACAACCCCGAGAGACTTGACAGGCGTCTTGTCCGTATCGTCTGCCTCGATCTCGGTAATAAATACCACTATGTCCTCTGCCGGAACGCCCTGCGCGATCCACGCCTCTTTGATCATTTCACCCATATCGATCTGCGTACGCTCTACTATCCTGTCGTCAATCAGCGCCCGGGATACCTCGTCGGGGGTCATCCTGCTCAGGTCATATTTCTCTTCCAGCAGCATACCGGCCTGCGGCCCGTTCCCATGAGTGACCGGCGTGCCGGGCCTAAAGGACGCTACGACCTCGGGCGTAAATGCCGCCATTACGCGCGCCCTTTGACTTTGGGGGGTAACGGTCTTATCTTCGGGACCGATGAAGGCGTGCCCGCCAAGCGATATCATCCTGATGCCCGAGAACTTGGGGAACACAGTACTTGATTTCCGGGCGTCCGCACTCTTAGCCGCTCTGCCTTTGCCGACAACCCGGGGCAATTTAACATATGTATCTACGCACGCGGTTGCGATGGGACGCAAAGTGTGGCTATGGATTCCCGCATGCGCGGGAATGACAAGCGAATTCACCTCTGTGCTTTGGATTATGAAGCTAAGCAATATTATGGTAGTTATGAGTTTTTGCATTATGCTGCCTTGCTTATATTTAAAAGCGTAACTTGCTCTGCTCTAACTCCATCTGCAGCAAGAGGTTGCGAGCGAGTGAAACCTGCCTGTACGGCAGGCAGGCGTCCCCTATGTTTGTAAGCAGATCTCAGTGAATCCCCAAGAATATCCTGTCTGTAGATAGATTCCATATACGCAACAGAGATAAGATCATTGCCTGCGGGCCAGATATCAAAATATTCACCATCAAAGTGCTTGCCATCAAAATCTTCTCCAGCATAAATATAAACCTCTGAAGGCAGCTTTTGCCATATTCTTCTACAGAGAGCTCTGTCAAGTCTAAGCAAATTGTTACCACGCACAAATTTTCCGTTGCCCCACTCACCTGAGATTTTAGCTTGCCAGCCAGAATTCGCTAATGAGAAGGCTTTCTCTGGCACGGCGCTATATACTTTGTCAAAAAATATACGAGCTGGATATACGCGCATGCCTCCACCATGTAATGGTATTAAGTAAGCATTGGAAGGCCTGCCTTCTCCTGGGGTAACAATAGGTAGTTCAGGAAATTTATCTGCTATGCATTTACGCACTGAGACTCGCAACGTGTCATTTATCTTAACCTTAATCGTTTTTCCTGCTGATGAGGCTTTGAGGACAGGAGCCTCTTTGCACAAGGTCGTTAAAATATTTTTTAACGCATATGCTTCTTCTCTGGTAGGTGCATCGCATAGTGCCCGATAAAGGCCTTTTTCTGTTTTTGCACCCCTTACCCAAATTATTGATTCAATCCCATCATGGCCTATCATGCGTACTCTCCATCCGCCATAGATGTAATCTCCGTCAAGGCCTGCGCCCGCAGTATCTTCGATGCTTTTTTGACGCAGGCGTGTCTTTGATATATACTCTATAATTACCTGCTTAAATACCTTGTTATCAATCCCGTCAATTTTGTAATTTTCACCAACCTTAGTTACAATCTTTTTTAGCCTTCTTTCCATCTCTGTTTTTACTGATAATTGAGATAGATCTGATATATTTATGTTAAATTGCATGCTTGTAAACTCAGGCAGCTTATCCAAAAGTTCTGCTACATAAGTATCCTTACCTGCCATTGTAGATAATGCTCCGGCAATGCTCAGCAACACCTGAAGGCCATCTCTGCATCCGGAATTCCGATAAATGGTTCCACCACTGTAACCTTCAACGCCTATAGGCACAAAATAACCCTCATTTTCAAGCTCATTCATTTTTGTCCTGATATTAATCTCTCCTGTCTCTGCTGTGGAGAAAGAAGCACCCATATCCATTGCGATTTTTTTCGTACGAAATGAATTACCACAATGGCCGACTACAGCAAGGCCTTTAGGAAACCTGTCTTTGTCATAACCTTGATTACGCTGGAGTTCAATATAGACCACCAACGCTGATAAGGATTGCGGATCTACATCTTTGACAGAACCATCAGGCATGAGCAGTACGATATTTCCTCTATCAGCATCAAAGTCAAATACCAGTCCAATCTTTGCACCATATATCTTGACAGCTCTAACAATATCTAGTAATGCATTATATTCTGGGCGATTACCATCTTCTCCAAGATTTTCTTTTACAGGTTCTATCTTATGGGCTGGTTTTCCAAGCTCTGTATTAATACATGTTATGTTTGCACACCTAAGTTTATTCAATACATCAGGGGCTACTCTGCCAGCAGAGCCGCCATTGGCATCAGCAATTAGGACCAGATCTGGATCTACCTGCCTTAGCGTGGCAGCCAGTTCTTTTGAATAACCATCAATAGCTTTTTCATAGTATTCGCCTGCCCTGGCCTGCAGCATTCGGTTGATCATAGATTCATTAATATCAGAGCTAAAACGCGATACCTTGATATTGCTTAAACAGACATCGAGGACTATCTTGTTTGCCGCCTCTATCAATCCTTTCATTTGAGTGTCATTTAATAACGCGCCTCTCTCAACAAGTGAATTACCATGCTCTCTGTTTGCAGTGGTGTATTTCCATCCATTCCATTCAAGTGGATTATGGCTAGCGGTAATCATGATGCCGCCATCAGCATCAAAAGTACGCACAGCGCTTTCTAGCAGTGGTGTTGTAGCCACGTCCAGATATATAATCCTTACATCCTTTTTAATTATTTCAGAGGCTTTCATAATGCCTCTTACTTTGGCTCTGACAATAGCTTCACTTGTTGGCCTGGGATCACGTGCTATTACTATCTTGTATGCATCCTTGCTCCAGTTTTTATGCATAATGAATTCTGTGTAGTTATAGGCATAAGCTGATGCTACTACCTCATCTTCTGCAGCTATCTCAGGGGCAAGGCCCATACTATCATATCTTATGCCAGAGTAGGATTGCACATATCCAGAGCGTATGCGCTGGACTAATGCTAATAGGTCAAGAGAGTTACCTGCAAAGCCTCTCGCCATCGCTCGGGGTTCTTCGCTAAAAGGCTCACCAGAAGAAGAGGATTTAGGATTCTGGTTCTTCTCCCCGTCCCTTAATGATTCAGCTAGTTCGTTTCTCACTATTTCTGTATTCAGCTCTTTAGTGTCATCTGCGGGAACACCTATGTCTTTTTCTGGCATAAGATCAGTCTCTATGGGCAAGTTTAAGTCTTTGGATTTCCAATTCGCAATCATTACACCTGCCAAGCCAAAAGCAGGAACCAGTACAAGCAACGCGGGATTCGCTACTCCTAAGATACAATGCAATAGTCCGATATGAAAAGCATAAAACCCAACAAAGACTCCCATACTAAACGATGTAATAATCCTGGGAAAATTACCAAAATGCCCTGTCGATTTTTTGATATTAGCGAGCAAAACCCAAAGTATAGACCAGGGCATTTCAATGACAGATATTGCTGAGACCATTTCAGATGAATCAGCTTCTCTGTTTAGATTAAAATACTGTATAGGTATCCATATAAACCAGCACATAAGCGTGGCTATAGCCAGGTTTCCTTTTTTCTCATGCCAGATCTCGGTACTTACCTTTCGCAGGCTCTTTAGTGTTAATTCTTTTATTTTAAAGGCTTGCCCTTTAAGCTTATCGTAGAAACCAGAAATAAAGAATATCCATATAGTGCAGTACATTGCGCCAGAGGTCTGATCTGTAAATACCCTAAACCATCTGCCTGCAAGGCTGTTATTTGGAATAAATGCTTTATAGGCATTATAAAGCCATTGCCATGTTATACCAAAGAAGAGCCCATATCCTAAGACTGCTATCGCGATCTTCTTATAATCGAACTCCTTCTGCCGGCCTTTTAAATAATTAAAGGCCTGCGAGAAGAACTCTCCGAGCCCAAAGTATATCATCATATTTATATAATAAGGCACCGCACTTAAGACAACAGGAAAACAGAAGTTGGCGCCAGCGGCAAACCCCGCCGCGAGAATAATGGATATGACAATGAACCTATTTGGATGCTTCTTCATAGGGTCTATAACAAACCATTTCAGAAGCACTCTAAAAGAAGCTCCCATTATGCGCAAGGGCACAAGGCTGCCGACAAATGGTATCCAGCAATGTTTAGCTATGCGTAAATATGTGGGATTTTTTGTTATAAGATATTTAAAGCGCATCGTTACCCATCTTATAAATCCACCTGAAAATATCAAATTTATCCCAGCTATAACCCATAATATTATTGAATTATAACGTAATGCCAAAGATAACGACCCGCCTTTTAGTATTATATCTCCGGCGCGGTTGATGGTTGCGAATATCCCAGCAGACAAACTACAGGCCTCCTGCTCTTCCTTGTCCATCTCAAGCCCATACGTTTTTGCCTTCTCAGTTATATTTCTTATAATGGTATTTAAGGGTTTAATCTTAAAAAGTTTTAATATTAGCCACACCAACATCACGCAGACGACAGCCTTTAAAAATACCGCATCTTTTATCGAGAATGGCGTTGAAGCCCTTTCCAGTATTCTTGCCTTAGCTGTATAAAAAAGATCTAACACCGTTACCGATATACGATAAGATAAATTGTATAGTATCGGAGACAAAATAAGTACCAAGCCAACTATTCTTAATATTATATTTCTTCTGTTGCGTTGAGGCTGCTTATCCATTAGCTCATCCTCTGGCACATAATTGTCAGCTGATATCTGCGGCTCGATAGGCTTTAGCAAAGCGGTTCCTTCTGAAGCGCAGACTGCGCCTGTTGAAGCAGGACGCAGGGTGTGTTTATGGATTCCCGCCTGCGCGGGAATGACAAGCGAGTTCGCCCCTACGCTTTGGGTAATGAAGCTAAGTAATATTATGGATGTTATGAGTTTTTGCATTATGCTGCCTGCTCTATGGCAATTAAACTTTTTTTATTTAATAATTTAAAGGGTTCTGTTAAAGAAAAATCTTCAGGCACCTTTTGTGTGGGCCTGCCGTCAGAATAGACCGCTCTCCATATTCCATCTTCCCCTAAAATCAGTATGCCGCTGTTTCTTCCTCTTCCGTATAGGTTTATTATATTTATATTTATAATTTTTCCTTGGGGGCTCCACCTAATGCTTCTGCCTTCTTTATGCCCAACTATCTGCGGCACCAAAAGCGTCTCATCAGTAAGCATCAATTCATCATCAAAGTCAGCCCAAAAGATCCCGCTT
>Ga0268277_1000209_pt1 | contig 49047 bp, 32 predicted proteins | sample saktaG_5_FD_190132 | JGI IMG/M metagenome (GOLD analysis project Ga0268277, IMG submission 190132) | Saline water microbial communities from Sakinaw Lake, British Columbia, Canada - sak_2010_1_5_50m | ecosystem: Environmental > Aquatic > Non-marine Saline and Alkaline > Saline ... | reverse complement strand
GAACATATCTCCCAATGAATCATAGAATCCATATCCGAAATCTATCGAGTCCAGGACAATCCGGTTGGTCCGTTCCCGGTATTCATCCAATAGTTTATGACTTTTCATGAATTTTAGCGCCTCTTCAAACATGTTATCTGCTTCTTCATAAAACTCATAATAGAGATCTCCGAAGTCGCCAATACAAAAAACAGCTGATTCCACGAAAAAGAGCATGATATCGGCCTGGTCACGTGGCGCCGGACTGAATAATGCAAATTCTCTGACGGCTTCAATAGCTTCCACTAACCCATTGGTACCATCTTCGATGTCTTCGATCAAGCGGTTCTTGATCAGCTTTTTGTATTTTTTTACCAATGGTTCGCTGTTGCTTGTCATCCGTAAATCAATGAAATTCCTTACGTTATCGAATTTTTCATAGAGATCGTAAAGCAGATTCTCCAATGCTTTGCGGGAGATGGAGGGGAGAGAGGGTTGAAGTGGGTTTGGATTATGTGTCATTGGTTTGTTGCTTTTTAGACCTTCCAGGTTTTAGAAACCTGGAAGGTCTTGGGTGATTGGAAGGTCTTGGATGGTCATATCTTTAAAAACGATTCGATTTTGGCTACTCCGATTTTCTGATTATGGAGGTATTTGAAATTTCCGATGTCATCAAACCAGCCTAATACAATGTCCCGTTTCAGTTTTGTAGGTTGAAAAGCCAAACAAACTTTATAAGTTGACCAGGGATAATCTTCCGGCCGTTCGCAAAAATGATGATGAACCGGATTATTGTGAATATAAAGAATGACCTTTTTTAAATATTCTTGGCTGTCAATAAGTTTACGCCGAAGGTTTTTTTCGAACAAGCTACCGGTACGATTGTATTTTTTGTTGAACGCTTTGGAATAGGCGTTGAAGAGATTGGAGAAATGTTGGTATGGTTTCTTTTCAAGACCTTCCAGGTTTTTAAAACCTGGAAGGTCTATCTCTTTCTCTTTTATTCTGACCAGAAAGTGGAAATGATTTTTCATCAATACAAAAGCGTAGGTCTCCGCAATAGGATTGATGTGTCTTTCATATAGATTAAGAAAGTATTCGTAATTGGTGTTTTCCCTGAAAATGTCACAACCGTCAATCCCGCGGTTGTACAAATGATAATATTTGCCGTGTAGGAGAGGTTCCATTAACTTTTCTTTTTAAACCTTCCAGGTTTTGGAAACCTGGAAGGTTTTTGGGAATAAAATTTTGAATTAGAGAAAAACACTTGTATCTATTTTTTTATGATCAAATCCATAATTAGGTGAATAACAATCATTCCAATGTAATAAATATTTAAAGCCAAATTTGCTCTTTTCGGGATCAAGCATATCTCCAATTGCATCAATTTGTTTTTTAAAAACAGAAATACAGAATTGAGACATAATGCTTCCCAATTTTTTTATTTCTATTTTCTTCAGAATAAAATCGTCAATCTCACAACGAATAAGGTGTTCGTAGAAATCGAATACTTTTGAACCATCTACATTTTCTCCGTCGTCGATTAGAACGTCCATTCGCACCAAATCTGTTCTGTTCTCGAAAAATGAAACAGGAATAGAAATCGGTATAAATAGTTGCTGACTGTCATTATTTTCAATCAGTTTAAATTCAGCGTGAAGTTTGGAAAAATTGAAATCTTTAAAATACTGGTAATAATGTCCCGCAGCAAACAAATTACTATTCATCTTTTTGCGTTTCTCTTCGAAGACTTTTTCATACAAGGCATGAAATTGCTTCTTTACCAATATCTCTTTGTAGTCATCGAAAATATCTTTGTCTGTTTGCTGAACTTTGTAACGAGAGTCCGAACCATAAATGGTGCTGGTTTTATCAAAATCGAACAAATAAAGAATGCAATTATCTTTAACCGCATTACGATTGATACGGCCAGCCAATTGTTCATCGCTATCTATGAGCGAACGATCTTTAAACCCCAAATCCATATCAATGTCAACACCCGTCTCAACAACCTGAGTTGAAACAACAATGACTTTCGGATACTTCTGTTCCTGGATTGAATCAATGATTTGTTTCCTTCTGAATTCCAGAATATCGCTGGAAAGCAAAAGAATTTTATAATCTTTAAAACGGCTGTCTTTATTGATAATGCTGAAAAATAATGCCGATGTTTTCTTTGTGATGAATTCTATCAAGACTTTTACCTTCTCTTCGTTGGATGTGGCGTATTGTTCTGCTTTATCAATCATGAAATCCGATAACTCAGAAAGATAGTTTTCTTTCTCCTCGTTATCGGGTCTGTTTTTATCAGCCAAGGTAAAGTCAAATGAAACCCGACCTGCAAAATTAAGGTTTGTAAAATACTGTTCCCGATTTGAAATTAGCGAAACAAAAGTTCCTTTTAGATTCTCATGCAACGCATCTATTTTCGGAAGAGTTGCCGACATGATTAAAATCCGAATGTTGAACAATTGGGCGTAGTTAGCAAGGAAATAGACAATCTTATCCCAGTGTTCGGGATCATAGGTTTGAATTTCATCAATGATGACAACCGAATTGCACAACCGATGCAACAGATAGTTGCTTTCCTTTTCATTTCCTTTTAGAATATCGAAAAACCGGATATGCGACATTAATGCAATCGGGTAATTCACAAATAAGTTGTCGAGGAATAGCCTTTTTTCATTACCATAAGCGCCATCCACTTTTTCATGAAATCCTGCCTTGGAGTGTAGTTGAATGATTGTATTATTGTCAATCTCTAAAGTTTCTTTTATCGATTTATATGTTTGGGTGATTAAAGTTGTAAAAGGAAAAACGTAGAATACTTTATTTAATGAAGAATCGACATTCATTAGCTCGGTAGCGAACGCCAATGATAAATTTGTCTTTCCGGCTCCGGTTGGAGCTTCAAGATAAAAGCATCTGTTTTCAGAATGTCCTCTTAAGTTCGAAATCATTTCGGCAGTGAGCTTTTGCCGCAAAATATTCAAATTTCGATTATTCCGTTCCATCAGTTTTTCAAAAGGAAAAGATTGGTAATACTCCAAATTTGAGTACAGGTCTTTGTTATACGGCTTAACTGTCCTAAATCGTTCGATCAGAATTCCCTTTTCTTTGGTGCTCAAAATACCGAATTCATTAACTTTTATTTTTGTCATGAACTCATTGGTTGCATAGAAATCGGATGCGGTTAATAAAGAATAGAGCAGTTTAGTTGTTGCAAACAAATTGAAATAGACCTCTGGTTTGTTTTCAACAATCTTGTGGAATCCTTCAAAAATCTTTTTTGCACTTAAAAAGAAATTTTGACCAAAATCTTTATCAAATTGAAAATTATAAGTCTTGAAAAATGAAAAACAATCATCAACTTGCTGCTCATCAAATTCAAATGACAAATCAATGGTCGAATTATGATGTTTAACGATAGCAATAGAGAAAAGAAGAACGATAAAGTACAAAAGCAATTTTCCTTCTGTACTAAACTTTTCATTTTCATATATCCTTTTTAGAAAAACGTTTGCATATAGGTAAGATCCTAAAAACGAATGGTACGATTGAATTGAAAGACTCTTTTCTTGGATAAACAAGTCGTTTTCCATTCTTAAAACCTGAAAATTTGGATTTACCTTACCCAAATCATGATAAATAATTGCTGCCAGGAAAGATTCTTTAAAGAGGCTTTCAAATTCTTCGTGATTCTTGATTGGCATATTTTGATTGAGTTTCTCAATAAAGGAATCAATTATTATCTCAATTCCATGAGCATCAATCAGCATTAGGCAATAATCTGAAACCAACTTTGAGTGTTCAAAAAGAGTTTCCTTTTCCTTTTTGTCGTGCGACAAATGGGCAAAGTAAGTCTTTTGAAGCTCCAAAAAAAGCATTAAAAGATTCTCCGAATAATCTTTAAAACAGTTGGATGATTTCATCACTTGACAATATGTACAATGGATGCTTGCTCGGTAATCTGTAATTCTGCTTTAACTGCCAGTTCGTAAAAGCAAAATCTTCGTATTCATACTGGAATAACTTTGTAGTTTCATAGGATACAGGCAATCTTTCGAAATACAAGTATTCTTTTCCAGCGAAAGAAGACATGTCCAATTGAAAAATAGGATCGTACTTACCTTCTTTGACAGTTTCTTCTTTAATAAACAGACTATTTATCTGGAAAACTCCTTCAGGAGACAATGGCTCATATTCATATTCCTCGAAATTATCCCACCAAAGAGAAAATTCATTTTTCCCCAGATAGGGCAAGTATTCCGCTTTGCACTCTTTTAGGTAATTGTAGAGTTTAGATTCTATTTTGTTCTCCATGTTAAGCATAATCCAACACTTAAAGGCTGGAGCCACCAAAGTTTGTTCTGTAATCATTAAATTACCGCCTTCTTCTTCGCTTGCCAACCCAGTTGTGTTGTTGTATTTGATAATGGTTTTGGAAAAATTTCCATTTTCATGATATGCTTTTCCATTTTCTTCCAATGGTGCAATTGATACTTCTAAACTTTTAAGCTTTTTGTAATATTCAGGCATTTCATCATGCTTTTGAAATCCTTTTTCACCAATAATTGCCCCTAATATTCCAAGAAGTGAAGGTTTGTGAAGCATATTAAAAGTCAGATAGATCGGATCGTTGGTGTCTGGTTTTTTCAAAAAACCAAAATCCGATTTAATATTGATTGAAACTAATTTTTTCATACTGCGGTTGTTTTAAACCTGACAGGTTTTTAAAACCTGACAGGTTTAGATAAATCTACAAACTTTTAACAGATGCGTTTTGAGGTGCGTTCTTTACTTCAATAGATGCTTGATTTAAACAGATTTCAATTGATTCGATTTCTGCTGAATTGGTTTCAACGACCTTTTTAAATTCATTCATATCAAGCTGCCCCTTACCATCAACCTTTTCATTTTCCATCTTCATTAGTTGAGTGAAGTTGGGAAGTACCAATTTGGAATTTTCTTTTAAAGTAACCCAAACAAGCAGTTCATTTTCGCATCCGGCTTTGGCAGCCGAATCATAATAAGTCACACCTTTTTGCAAAGCTTCTTTCAGTTTTGCAATATCGTCTGCAGAAAGTTCATTGGCATCTTTTCCAGCAAGTTCAGTAATATCTTCCAGATTTTTAGGATTTACAGAGAAATGGTGAAGATAATGGCCTTCGTGTAAACGGCTTTGGCGGCCAAGGGTTGTAGCTGCATTATCTTCACTTTTCTCATTGGGATTGCGAAATGGAGACATTATCTGTTCAGAATAGAAATTATTCTCGTGCCAGATATTTACACCATGGGTAATTTGTACTGGACCGTGTACAGAGATTGCAACATTGTTTGTTTTAGATTTTTTAGCGAATGTTGCTCCAAACAAACGAATATCAATACAACTTAAAAGGTCTTTTGCTATAATCTTTTTGTCTTTTTCATCCTTATGTTCAGGGAAAGCTGTTGCAAATGCATCATCTAAGCTATAAGGAATAAATTCTTTATTGAAGCGTTTGAAGTAGAAAACCTTTTCTGAAATGTAATTCTCTTTTAGAAAATTTTTAACTGCATATTTTAATGCTTTATCTGTGGCATAAACTACTCCATTAGGAAGTGTACGGGGCTGTCCCGAAAAATCAGCATTGTAATTTGCATTAACTGCTTTTATAATTGCTGCTCCAAAAATTCTTTTTGAATAAGTCATATCAATTGGTTTTATAGGTTATTATTATTATTCTTTTTTAAATATCGATTCTGAGAAATAGCCGGCCAAAATAATTGGTAAGTGCTCTTTCATATTTGAGACATTGGGGAAATACCCCATAACCTCACTGAATAACTTGTCGAACTCATACTTGTTTGGATACAATGCAAACTTATATTTATACATATTGAATGTACCCGCAATTGCTTGCTTAAACAGAGTTGGTTCAGTTTTCTGCAAAAATGGTTCGAGCAATACGTGTGAACGGTTTGCCGATTCACTTTGAATCAATAGTTTCCAAATTATCTGCCCAGCTGCAAAAGCGAATTCATCATCGGTTTCGATGTGAAGCGATTCGGTTTGGGCAATTTCCCGAAGCTTCGTTTGTAATTCAACGGTTTTATTTGCCATATTATTCGTATTAAAATTGTTGTCAAATAATGGTTGGAGACCAAACCATAGGCTTAGTTTTTTTCGTAATTGTGTTGTCTTTTTTAATTCATCATCATGTCTAAGATCATCTACAATGGAATCCTTGAACATTTCATCAATCATGGTCATGGTAATTACTTGTTGTTTCGATTTGTAAATAAAGTCGTACCATGCTTTACGATATTTGTAAATGAGATTATAGATCGCATCCGTTAAACCGTAATCTGGCTTTATTTCTAAATCGTCGAAATATTTTATCCACAGTGTGCCAGCTTTTGTCTCCTGAACCAGTTGTTTGTTGAAAATAGGGTTCACAACCATTAACTGAAAATCAAATACGTTGTGATCCTTGCTGTTGAAATAAATTGCTGGTTCTACTCCAAATATCTCTTTTACAACAAAATCATTCTCTGCCTTGTCCTTTAATGTGTATTTAAAAACAGGCACAAAATCAACATCAATGATTTGTTTTCTCTGAACAAACAAGAGATAGAAATTTTGCAAATTTGTTCTTCGAAGACTCAGTAGCGACCTAATTATCTCAGAATATCCAGCAATGCCATCATTATTGAAGAGCTTTACAACATCTGCATTTAGGTTTGTTTCATCTTTGTCAACAAAAATTGGCAGTGGATTTGGAAGTTGTTTATTCTGGCTAAGTTGGTAGAACTTCAACACCAATTGAGCGTCTTCTCCATGTACGCGATAATTAAATCTAAAGCTTGCAGATTGATGTTTGAGAAAACGCTTTTTGTCATTAAACGTATTTAAACTATCGCTCACCCCATAAATTATATCCTGAAATGTAGTGTTAAATTCATCTTTATTAAAAACACTTTCTCCTATATACTTTAAATAGGGCTTTTTATATCGTTCTATTGGCACCTCCTTTAAAAAGAAAACTACTACATAAGCATCTTTTAAATCATCAAAACCAATTTTCTCGATAAGTTCCCAGAAGTTAGCTATTAGCCATGTTTTAAAAGCGTTAAACCAAACACTGGATTGCCCTTCTTCAATATACTCTTCGGCTTTCTTTAGGTATTGTTTAGATAGTTCTGTTAAAATACCTTCCTTCCCAACGATAGTCCCATCTTTACGTGTTTTTTCAATGTTGTTGAGAATACCTTTCTTTGTGAATCCAACAGCATAAGGAGAACAAGTAACGTTGAAAATCTTCAAGTTAGGATTAAATATTTTATTCTTATCAACAGGATTTGAAGCTTGCAATACTTTCCTGCATTTCTCGAAAAAAGGAGTTAGATCATCTTTTTTCGTAAAGAGCCCAATATCTTCTTTCAGGATATTTCCATTTTCATCAACATTTTTCAGGATATATTTTCCATTCTCCAGACCTATATCAAGAGCAATGTAAATACCTTCTTTAAGTTTGGCTCCTTCTTCAAATAGACCAGATGCTTGCTCTTCAAGTGTTTTCACAAATTGGCAGATTTCTTTAATCATATTATTCTAGTATTAGATATTACTTTCTTTTCCCCCAAACCTTCCAGGTTTTCAAAACCTGGAAGGTTTTTTGTCATTCACCACCCCCGCCTCCCGCATCTCCTCCTTTAATGCCGGCAATGCCGGGCGACGGTTGTAAAATTCATGGATCAGATGGCGGACCTGATCCTCCATGCCGGTTATCTGAAGGGCAAGCTGTAACCATTTCACCATACGCTGGTAACCGCTCCGTTTTTTGTGATTGGTGAGTGTGTCGGCACATTTAATCCGGATCAGCTCCATCACCTCCGCCGGATAGATATTTAAAATCGGAGTGATCAGTTCGGTAAAATGCCAGGTATGAAGGACCTCTTTCTGTGCCAGTACTAAGATGTCAGGGAATCGTTTCTCGGAAGCAAGAACATTAATCCTGAATACCGTATCCCAGGTGATCTCGTCGAGGAACCGCTGCTTTTCCTGCTCGGTGAGGTAATTGCGCAACTCGTTGTATAAATCGATATCCTGGTCGCGAAGGGTCCTGAACCAGAGTACTTCCTTGTAAAATGTCTCATCGAACATCGGGAAAAGCTTTTCGCTAAAGAAATCACAAAGTTCCCGGGGATGCTCCCCAAACATTTTTTTTCCTACCAAACGGAAACACTCCGGATCTTCTAACCAGTAATGATCCAAAAGCTGTTTGGCAACCTCCAGGTCAAGTTCCATGTACTCCTCGGCTTTCTCCAGCCAGATCAACGGATCCGGGTCAAAGGAGGCGATGCGGAGCGCCAGTTGCGGTACTATGGATTCGGCAAGACTGCGTGATTCCAGTTGTCCGGAAATATACCGGGCTGTTTCGGCCGTTTCCGTGATCAACAAAAACACGGTTTCCAGGTAGTTGAGGAAGTTTACGTGCTCTTCCCCAAGGATGACAGTATGGTCCAGAATAGCCGTAATCATAGCTTGGATCTCCGCCTCCGATCCTGTCACCCTTTTAAGGGTATCGACCACCGCATTCTGCAACTCCTGATGATGAGCCAGCAGTTCATCGGTGAGGTCTTCAAAGATATCTCCGGCCCCGGGAATTTCCACGTCGAAACAAGCACTGTAGCAACCCATCACCTGGCAAAGACCATGGGTTAGTTCTCCCTGTTGAAGTTGCTGACAGATCTGATGTTGCCACCCCTCAAACAGCCCGGTCAGGTGATCGTCGGCGAAATATTCGTAAGCCTCATAATCTTCAATGTATCCACTGTGCCGGGGGACATAATCCTGCCAGTCCATGTTGTTGAAATCAAGCGATTCGAGCTCGGTTTTCAGTTGCTTACAGGCATCCGAGATGATCTGCTCGGGAATTTTTGCCTCTGTCTGCCGTTTGCCCTTTTTTAGATCGGAGCAATACCGGGTAAACTGGCTGCACAACGCGTCGTTTTTCCTGAGCGCTTTCTGCAGGAAATCCAGTTTCACTGCATCCGGTATCTCTTTAAACAGTTTTTCAATAGTCATAATTTCTTCAATCTTTTTCATCCACGACCTCCACACACCCAAACCCCATGCTGTTCTTCTCTCCAAATCCTGTATAGTAGCCCAGCCTGATCAGTTCCGGTGCACCGGTTAACATGAAATCGAATAGATACCCGATAAGCTTCGATTCCATGGGGGTGCCGGCTTTGATCAGGATTCCTTTTTTACGGATGGTCGGGATTATGGTGAATGCTTCAACGGTTGTCACGGACGCAAAGGGTAATCCAGTAAAGGCTTTCCACTTTTCTTTCAGATTATGGAACAGGAGTTCAGAATAGTCGCGATGATCCGGGGAGAGGTACCGGGCGTATTTTTCACCAGGGATGTTTTGGGAAACCAGCACTGGGGAGCGGCATTGGAACGACATTCGCTCCTGAAATACCGGTTCAGGTAAGCCTTCTATTGTTGTAACCCTGAAAGAAACCTGCGATTGCCGGTCGCCCAACCTGAATTCCTGATGCCGGAACAATCCCTGAATGAAATGGTTGATGGATTCCAATGGCAGAAATGAGACAATAAGTTGAACGACATCGGATTGGATGATGATCCGGTCACCCTGAATCGTTCGCTTTGGAATCATCAGATTGGAGAAAGTAAACAATCTGAATTGCTTCCGTTCATCCGCATACCCCATCTTGTGAAGCCATTTCGAAAATGCCGGATCCCCGTGATGGATCACACGGTAAATCCAGGCGCTGACTTCATATTGATAGTTGATCGGTATGATCCGTTCGTGGTTGCTGATTCGCTGTAAGGTCAGTAAAAATCTCATTTACTCATCTTTCCAAACCTTCCAGGTTTACAAAACCTGGAAGGTTTTATTGGTTCGTAAAAGTATTCCCCGTTTTTGTCAACTTCTGTCAATTCAATATATGTTCAAAACTTTTTCCCGGAAATACGGTCATTCAGGTGATTTTTTAATGAAAGCGGTGCAAGAACCTCAATGTCGTCGGGCAAACCCAAAATAAACCGGCTGACACCTTCAAAACTGCTTACCCAGCCCTCGTACACGTAGGCCCAATCAGACTCGGGTTGAATATATTCTTCCGATTGAGGATATTCTTCCATTAATAAACTTGCTGCACGCGTTGATAAACGTAGCTTAACCTGAATCTCTTTGCTGCCGGAAATTCTGAAAATGTCGATCGGCATGGATCTGTGTTTCTGTTCAGCCAGCCATGGTTGTCCGGTGTTGATAACCTGAGCGATCCGGGCTGTCTTAAATAACTTGTTTTTAGCTGTTTCACACTCGTAACACCATATATAGCCATAATTCAATGTAAAGGTAAATGGTTCAACTTCCCGGTCGGATATGGTACTGCTGTTTGCCGACTGATATGCCTTGAGAATAACTCTTTGTTTTTCTTCCATTGCCCTGATCAGGGCAATGATCCGTTCGGAATTCTCGCGCTTGACAACAGGATAGGGGACTCCTTTCAAGTCATATAATGTATAGAGTTTCTTCGCCAAATTCTGTTTGATAGGGATCTCATCATCAAGGGATAGAATCGCTTTATTCAGGATCCACGATTCCTCCCGAGTGAAATGGAGAAGGTCGCTAATGTTTTTAAGATATGGACTTTCACGGTCAATCTTGAAATAGTTATCATCTTTGCTAAGTATGAATCCGGCTGAGCGCAAAGTTTCTATATATCGGTAAATGGTTCGTTCTGATGTGTCCAGTTTATCGGAAATTTCGGCAATGGAATACCCGTACCCAGCGGATAGCATCATAAGGAGCCGTAGCAGCCGTTCCAACTTGGGTTGCTCAGGCATCCGGGAATAATGTATTCAGGTGCATGAACCCTAAATTTTCCCAAATATACGAATAATCAAAATATGTGAGACTTATTACTCCCCATCAGAATTTTCTATCTCCAATAACCTGGTGATCAGGATCAGTTTTAAAAACTCTGGAGTTTGGAAAAAGGCATCATGGATCAAATCGGGATAATCTTCCTGGAAGTACTCAATCAGGGCATCAATATAGTGTAACTGCCCCGTGGCTGTATATTTTGCCTGAAGGTTTTGGATGTGCAGTAAGGTTTGTTCTTCACAAAAGGATGTTGTGCCTGGCCATACCTTTTCGATCTCAGCCATAGAATCCGCTAATGCAATTCCTTCTGCTATATTCTTTTGATGCATCAGATCCCATGCATGGAAATACCGGAAAGGAATATAATCAGGATACTTTTTCATATAACCCTTCAATTCTTCTGAGAATTCCCTCTCTTTTTCAAGTGCCTCCAGCATCTTTAACCGGGTATAAGCAATTCCGGGGACATCCGGATACTCCTTTTCCAGTTTTCGGACCTTTTTTAATAGTAAACCTGAGATTTCATCTTCTCTGATGTCATTGATCTTTTCAATCTCTTGTCTGATCTCTTTTGCCCTGGGATGCGGAGTATTGGATCCAAACAGGATAGCATCCGAAATCCGTTCATCAGAGATATCAAAATCACACAAACTCATTACTTCCTCTTCTGCCTCTTCATAGGCGTCTTCAGGCAGCGCCACCGTATAGTAGAGGATATCTGCAAGGTTGATCGCTTCGTCAAGGAGGTTACCCTGACTTTCTTCTGGTTGTGTCTCCTTCAGTTGACTCATCAGGTCGATGAATCTATCGATGTTTTTCTTCTGAACATCAGGATCTCTGTAATCAGGGATATCGTCCATATTTTCATCATTGTACAGATCATCAGGTAGTTCATCGCTGATTGTGTAGGAGTAATTGCCTTTCCCCACCGATCTGTTCAATTGGGCAATGGTGGCTTCTGTGTCGGATTCACTTCCGGCAATGAGCGTAGGTTTTCCATCCAAACCAAACTCCACATCGATCAGTTCGATTCGGTCATCATCTTCTTCGAGAATACATTGAGCCAGGTCGAATCCGTTGCCTGGTTTGAATCCTAATTCTTCAGCGTATTCAATAGCGCCGTAAATGATATTATGAGCCAATGGATAGGTGGTTTCAATCAAGGATACTTCATTATCGCTTAATTCACTGAACTTATCCCGATATTCCTGAAAATCGAGCGGATGCATATTGAACTCGCAGAAAGCATCCTTGACTCCCAGGCAATAGATATCAACCTGAAAAGAGGCAAAGGTAAAATTCCCGTTCGTATGTTTTCGCGTGATGATGATCAATGCCATGCCGGCATCTGCCCAATTCTCGTTGATGTAACATGGTCCTATAGGAAGTGACCGGGCCCGCGTTCGGATGTACTTCTCGGGGGAGAGCAGCTGAGCCATTTTTCCTTTTCTCATGTAACCAGACTTATAATTCGATTCGATTTATGAAATTTTCTTGATATTCCTTCCACCTTCCTATCTTCCTACCTTCCTACCTTCCTACCTTCCCACCTTCCTACCTCACCACCTCCTCCACCGCTCCCACCACTGCCCGAACAACCTCATCCACCATCTCATCCGTGAGATCATAATAGACCGGCAACGTGATCTCCCGGGAATAATTATCATAGGAGACCGGGTAATCCGGCATCCGGTATCCGGCATCTTTGTAATAAGTCATCATGGGAAGAGGGACAAAGTGTACATTCACCGCCACTTCCCGTATAAAAATCCCACGGATGATCTCATCCCGCTGCTCCTCTGTGATTCCGTTGATCCGGAGTAAAAACACATGGTAAGAAGAGACCCTGGTGGAAGTTTCGTAGAGGGGCAGTTGGGCCCAGGAGTAAGAAAAAAAGGCTTCAGCATACCTGTCGAAGATCGCTTTCCGGCGAACCAGCATATCGCTGTCGTACCGTTCCAGTTCTGCCATCCCCATTGCAGCCTGGATATCGGTCATGTTGTACTTATACCCCGGCTCCACAATGTCGTACCGCCAGTTTCCGATCTGTGTTTTTGCCAGGGCGTCTTTGGTTTGTCCGTGGAGTGACTTGATATAGAGCTCTTTATATATAGCGTCATTATCAAACGGGAGAGGAAGGTTGATGCAAACAGCGCCTCCTTCAGCCGTTGTGAGGTTCTTGACGGCATGAAACGAGTAAACTGTGAGATCAGTGAGGCTGCCGGTGCGTTTTCCATTGTACCAGCCTCCGATCGAATGGGCAGCATCGGAGAGCACCAGGATCCGTCCCATCAACTCTTGCTCTCTGGTGGCGGGACGAAACTGTTCACGGATATCCACACGTTGAACAAGTGCATGTATCGCATCGTAATCACATGGAAATCCCGCAATATCAACAGGTATAATAACTTTGGTATGGGGGGTTATTGCCTTTTCGATGGCATCAACCGCGATATCGAAATCTTTCCCAACATCCACAAAAACCACCGTTGCACCGCAATGGACCACGACATTCGCTGTAGCACAATAGGTATAAGCCGGAACGATCACTTCGTCACCTTTCCCAATCCCAAACCAGCGAAGCATCAGCTCCAGACCGGCTGACCCTGAACTGACGCAGAAGGTTACCTTTTGGCCACCATAGGCCGTAAGCATCTTTTCGAATTGTTTAGTTCTGGGTCCTGTGGTGATCCAACCCGAATAGAGCGCCTCAACAACAGCGTCGGCAATCTTCTTATCCATACGGGGTGGGGAGAACGGGATCAAAGTAATTACGAATTATGAATTATGATTTACGAATTATCAGTTTAATCAGTGTGATTGAAGCCAACGGAGAATATTTTGCTCTACACGTTTGATCACATCAGAAGTGTCGGATTTTAAGAATTTCTCGCCGATGATATTCTCATAGAGCTCGATATACCGTTCGGAAATCTGGTTCACAATTTCATCGGTCATTTCGGGGACCTGCTGTCCAGGGTTACCCATGAAATTATTCGCCATCAGCCACTCACGGACAAACTCCTTTGAAAGCTGTTTCTGCTGTTCGCCGTTCGCTTGTCGCTCTTCATATCCGTTGAGGTAGAAATAACGAGAGGAATCAGGGGTGTGGATCTCATCGATGAGATAAATCGTTCCATCATCCCCTTTGCCAAATTCATACTTTGTATCCACCAGGATCAGCCCCTTCTCTTTCGCCATCCCGGCGCCCCTGTTGAAGAGTTCTTTTGTGTATTTCTCAAGCAAAGTATAATCTTCCTGGGAGACAAGTCCCTGCCTGATAATCTCCTCTTTCGAGATATCTTCATCATGCCCTTGTGTGGCTTTGGTGGTTGGAGTTACAATTGGTTCGGGAAATCGTTCGTGTTCTTTCATCGCATCCGGAATAGTCACTCCGCAAATCTCCCTGGCTCCGTTTTTGTATGTCCTCCATGAGCTGCCTGTCAGGTAACCCCGGATGATCATCTCCACGGGAAACGGTTTGCAGTATTTACCGATGGTGACATTGGGGTCGGGACTGGCGATTTTCCAGTTGGGACAGATATTGGAAGTGGCATCGAGGAACTTCACCGCGATCTGGTTCAACACCTGCCCTTTGTAGGGAATGCCTTTCGGAAGCACCACGTCAAACGCACTGATACGGTCGGATGTTACCATTACCAGGTACTTGTCATCGATGTTATAGACGTCACGAACTTTCCCATTATAGAGGCTCTTTTGTCCGGGAAGCTGGTACTGGGTTTTGAAGATTACGTTTTTCATATGCATTCATATTTTCCTCTCGCAAAGATAGGATTTTTCGTAGTGCGGTGGTGCCACCGCACCACCGCACTACTTCGAATAAGCCCTGATGATCCTGCTGACCAGTTTGTGCCGGATGATATCTTTTTCGTCGAGGTAGACAAACGAGATCCCGGGGACTTCGTTCAGGATCGATTGGGATTGGATCAACCCCGACTCCTGTTTCGGAGGAAGGTCGATTTGGGTAATATCTCCTGTAACAATGAATTTGGCAGATGCTCCCATTCGTGTCAGGAACATTTTTAACTGGCCTGGTGTTGTATTCTGGGCTTCATCAAGGATTGCAAAGGCGTTGTTGAGTGTCCGGCCTCGCATGAAAGCCAGAGGGGCCACCTCGATGGTGCCATCTTCGAGGAAAGCAAGCAGCTTTTGTGTTGGCAACATGTCGCGCAGGGCATCGTAGAGTGGTTGGAGGTAGGGATCAAGTTTCTCTTTGAGGTCGCCGGGAAGGAAGCCGAGATTCTCACCAGCCTCTACAGCCGGGCGTGTAAGGATGATCCGCTGTACCTCTTTGTTTTTTAAGGCCCTCACTGCCAGAGCAATTGCTGTATAGGTTTTTCCGGTACCAGCTGGTCCGATAGCTATCATCAGGTCATCCCGGTCAATGGCCTCAACCATCTTCTGTTGGTTAGGGGTGCGTGCGCGGATGAGCATGCCATTACGGCCGTGAACCAGCACGCCGGCATGATGCCCCTCCGGCTTCAGGGGGATCGATCCGTTTTCAGCAGTCAGGATATACGTGATATCTCCCTTCGTAAGCCGGCCAAAGTTTTCATAGTGGAGCAGAAGTGTGGTGAACTTCTCCTCAAACTCAAGCAGCAACGACTCTTCACCCATTGCCTTAACCACATTGTCTCGGGCAACGATCTTTAGCTTCGGAAAAAAACTCCTTACTTCATCAAGGTTTTGATCGTTTACACCGAAGATCTCCAGAGGGTCAACTGATTCGATTCGGATAATTTTTTCGCTCATTAAAAAATATATACCTTTGATTCGCAAAAGTACAAATAAATAGATGCCTGTCATCACATTGACCAGCGACTGGGGAAAGAAGGATCACTACCGCGGAGCCGTGAAAGGGGCGATACTGCGCCAGCTTCCAGAAGCAGTCATCGTTGACATTTCGCATGAGATTCCATCGTTTGATCTGAACCAGGCCGCTTTTATTATCCGGAACTTCTACGAAAACTTCCCGGAAGGCACTGTGCATATCATCGGGATCAATACCGAAGCATCCATCGAGAGCCCACATACTGTAGTCTTTCACAAAGGGCACTATTTCATTGGAGCCGATAATGGCATCTTCTCGTTAATTTTTAATGAACCTCCTGAAAAAATCATCGAAATCGATATCATCCAGGATTCCGACTATTTTACCTTTTCCACCCGCGATGTCTTTGTGAAGGCTGCATGCCATATCGTCGCTGGAAAACCGGTTGAGGAATTAGGGCATAAAAAGGATAAAGTACTGGTAAAAATGGCTTTTCAGCCGGTGATCAGTGCCGACCAGATCAAAGGGAAGGTAATCTACGTGGATCGTTATGGAAACGCCTTTGCAAACATCACCCAAGAGCTCTTCAGATCCACGATAAAGAACCGGAAGTTTGTCATCACATTCCGTTCTCCCACCTACCGGATCACCCGGATCAGTAAATCGTACCTGGATGTTCATGAAGGGGAGATGCTTGCTCTCTTCAGCACCAGCGGCTACCTTGAAATTGCCATCAACCGGGGCGATGCCAGCAGCCTGCTGGGATTGAGGCTGGATACCTCGGTGTTGATTGAGGTAGAGTAGTACTCCGTTGGCATCTTAATTAATATTTTAACTTTGCATTCCAAACTAGGATTGCTTCATGTACACCCTCTTTAAGAAGGAACTGAATGGATTTCTGAACTCACTGATAGGGTATATTGTGGTCATTGTGTTCTTGCTTGTCATAGGGCTCTTCCTCTGGGTTTTTCCATTGCAATTCAATATCTTCGACTTTGGATATGCCAATGTTGATGGGCTCTTCCTGCTTGGGCCATTCGTCTTTCTCTTTCTAATTCCCGCCATCACTATGCGGTCGTTTGCCGATGAGAAGCGGAGTGGGACTCTTGAACTGCTGATGACGCAGCCGGTAAATGATCTACAGGTGATCCTGGCTAAATTTTTTGCCGGGGTTGTATTGGTGATCTTTTCGCTAATCCCTACGCTGATATATGTCTATACAGTTTATCGATTGGGTTTGCCTTCGGGAAATCTTGACCTGGGAAGCATCTGGGGATCATACATTGGATTGATCATGCTTGGTGGTGCATTCGTATCGATTGGGATCTTTTCGTCCTCTCTTTCAGATAATCAGATTGTCTCATTTATCCTTGCCGTGTTCCTGAGCTTTTTCATGTACATCGGATTTGAGTTTATCTATACATTCGTCATTTCCGGGAAAACCGGGTTGTTAATCCAGTCGCTGGGATTGAGTGACCACTACTCCTCCATGAGCCGTGGGGTAATCGATTCGCGCGACCTGATCTATTTTCTTAGCGTGATAACACTGTTTATTCTTTTAACAAAGTTGAAGCTGGAGAGTAGGAAGTGGTGAAACGAAATGGTGAACCGGAGCGAAGCGGAGCTCGGCGGAGCCAAATAGCGAAAAGCGAAAAGTAAAAAATGAAGAGCAAAAAGCGGGATATAAAACGAAATAACATACTTCAGGTAACCCTGGGGATTGTTATCATCGTGCTTATCAACATGATCGCTTCGTTTGTTTTTACCCGTTTTGACCTGACGGCCGAAAAGCGTTACTCCCTCTCCCCAGCAGTTAAAACCATGTTAAAAGGGCTAAAGGACGATGTCTTCTTCAGGGTATACCTCGATGGGGAGTTGCCTTCGGGATTCCGTCGACTCTCCAACGAAACAAGGGACATGCTCAATGAGTTCAGGGCTTATAGTGATCATATCCACTTCGAGTTCATCAATCCTTCGGCAAGTCCAAACTCCCGTGAACGGAATGACACTTACCGGCTTCTGGCAGAACAAGGTCTGCAACCTACAGATCTTAGGGTCACTAATAAAGGAGAATCATCCCAGTTGATCATCTTCCCGGGGGCTATTGTGGTTTACAGGGGTCGGGAATTGCCGGTAGATCTTTTGAACACACAGATTAAAGGAGATAATCCTGATATTGTTTTAAACAAATCCATTCAGGCTCTCGAATACAATCTGGGCAATGCTGTTGAGAAACTAATCAACACCACTAAGCCCAGGGTTGCTATCCTGGAGGGGCAGGGAGAGTTGTCGAGGGAGATGACATTAGATTTGGAAGATGCACTATCAGAGTACTACAATGTTGAACGGGTAGCTATCAACAATAAGATCAACAGCCTGACAGTAAGGCTGAAGACCGACTCATCGGGCTCGCCACTGGTGAACAAGTATAAGGCAATGATTATAGCCGGCCCCGAACGGCGGTTTGACGACAGGGATAAATTTCTTATCGACCAGTTTATTATGCGGGGAGGCAGGGTGTTGTGGATGATCGACCCGGTGTTTGCCAAAATGGATAGCCTCCAACTCTACTCTTCCACCATGGGGCTGGCAAATGACATCAACCTCGACGAGATGCTCTTTAATTATGGAGTGAGGTTAAACAAGAACCTCGTGATGGACATGAGCGCTCTTCCTATTCCGGTAAAAACCGGACAGGTGGGAAGCCAGCCACAGTTTGACTTCTTTCCATGGTACTATTTTCCGCTGATCACACCGGCCAGCAATCACCCGGTTGTGAATGGACTGAATGCCGTAAAAACGGAGTTTATCAGCAGCATTGATACGGTTGAGGCTGCTGGCGTTAAAAAAACCGTACTTCTTACTACTTCACCATACTCACGGATTGCGAATGCGCCTGTATTGATAGATCTTGAGATCCTTCGGGATGAACCCGATCCACGGATGTATAACAGTGGACCGCAACCGGTTGCTGTGCTGCTTGAGGGTGAGTTCACATCGGCGTACCTGTTCAGGCTCCCTCCCGAGATTGAGCTGAACAAAGAACTCGGTTTCAAGGATAAAAGCCAACCCACACGCATGATAGTGATTGCCGATGGAGATATCGCAAAGAATCAATATCATATGACAAAGAAATATCCGCTACCTCTCGGATTTGATCAATTTACAGGCCAGACCTTCGGGAATAAGGAGCTTCTGATAAATATCATGAACTACCTGTGTGATGATTCCGGACTGATGTCCATTCGTTCGAGGGAGCTGAAACTGAGGTTACTGGATATGACAAAACTGGCTTCCCAACGACCTCTTTGGCAAGCTGTAAATGTAGTTATCCCGATCCTTTTGATCATTGTATTTGGGTTGATCAAGTATCACTTTCGTAAACTAAAATATGCAAAAAAAATGGCTAAATAACCATTCTCCGCATCGTGTTCAACCTCGGCCCTCGACCTTAAACCTGACAGAGTATGAAAAAAAACCGGCTCGTTCTTTTTGTTGTTCTGATATTAGCTATTGTCGCTGTTGTTCTGTTCTTTACGCAGTCAGATAAGACGTTTCAAGGCTCTTTGAGTGATTTTGCCGTTACGGATACAGCATCTGTTACCAAGATCTTTATGTCCGACAAAAACAACAACATGGTCACTCTCAGTAGAGAAGAAAACGGAGGGTGGATGGTCAATAACAAATACATAGCTTCAAAGTTCAACCTGGATATGCTGCTCCATACCATACTCAACCTGGCAGTGAAAGAGCCGGTCCCCCAGGCAGCACATAACAATGTGATCAGAGAACTGGCCGTTAATTCGGTAAAGGTTGAGGTTTATCAGCAGGCTTACCGGATTGATCTCTTCAACGCCATCAGGTGGTTTCCTTATGAGAAACTTACGAAAGTGTTCTATGTTGGAGGTGCTACGCAAAGCAATAGGGGGAGCTATATGCTTATGGATGGATCCGCCACTCCTTTCGTGATCTATATGCCCGGTTTCAGGGGCTTCGTCTCCCCGCGGTTCACCCCCATGGCCAATGTTTGGCGTGATTATACGATCTTTAAAAAAGAGCTCCCCCAGATTGCCTCTGTTCAGGTTGAGATTCCAATTAAAGAAAATGAATCTTTTGTGATTACCAACAATCAGAATAACTCCGTTTCCTTATACTCCTATCCTGATATGCAACTGATTCCAGGCTTTGATACACTCGCTGCGTTGAATTTCCTTACCGGATTCAGGAACCTCAATTTCGAAGGGATCCTGAGCGAAATAGACACAGCCGAGAAAGACTCGATTCTATCGTCCACACCTTTCACCGTCATTACGCTGACAGATTCGGCGGGTGTTAGCAAAACCATTAAAACCTACTTCAAACAGGGGTATGGGGATGTAGATTTGAATGGCAATGAGATCAGGCATGACCTCGACAGGTTCTATGCACTTGTTAACGACGGAGAGGATTTTGTGCTTGTTCAGTATTTTGCCTTCGACAGGGTGCTGCGTCCACGCTCTTTCTTCGTCATGCAGTAGCGGTCAAAGAGGGAATCGGTCATTTATAGATTACTCCCAGATGAGGATCCTCTTTTTAACACAATATTATCCACCAGAAGTAGGCGCCCCCCAAAATCGGCTCTCGGAATTGGCTATTCGGTTTCATCAGGCAGGAAACCATGTAGAGGTCCTCGCTGCCATGCCAAACTACCCATTCATGAAGGTCTTTGATGGCTATAAAGGCAAATGGTACATCCGGGAAGAGATGGATGGGGTCATCATTAACCGGTCAGCGATATTCGCCCGACAGAGCCAGTCGGTAACGGCCCGGCTGCTGGTCTATTTTTCGTTTGTCTTCTCATCGATTTGGGTAGGGCTTTTCAACCTGAAACGGTTTGATCTCATCATTTGTGAGTCTCCGCCACTGTTTCTGGGCATATCAGCGTGGATACTAACAAAATTTAAAGGAGCAAAACTGCTCTTCAATGTTTCGGATCTCTGGCCCGAAAGTGCTGAAAAACTTGGATTGGTTACGAACCGTTTTCTTCTCAGGATATCAAAGTCACTTGAAGAGTTTCTTTACAGGCACTCCGATCTGATCAGTGGACAAACCCAGGGCATTGTAACGAACATCTCTTCACGGATGCCTCAGAAAGAGGTGTTTTGGCTAAAAAACGGTGTTGATCTCTCTTTCTACTCACCCGGTAAAGGGACGCCCGGTTGGAGAGCTGAACTTGGATTCACACCGGATGATTTCATCGCTTTCTATGGTGGAATCCTGGGGCATGCACAAGGTCTTGAAGTCATTCTGAAAGCTGCCCAGGAGCTTGCTCACGAAAGCAGGATGAAGTTTATCCTCGCTGGAGAAGGACCCTTGAAGCGGGACCTTATGGATCAGGCAGTGAAAATGGAGCTGACTAATATTACCTTCCTTCCGGCCTATCCCAAGAGCCGGATGCCGGATGTGATCTCTGAAATTGATATCTCTATCATTCCACTCCGAAAACTGGATCTCTTCCAGGGAGCGATCCCATCCAAGATCTTTGAAAGCCTTGCCATGGGAAAACCTATCCTGCTTGGTGTAGAAGGAGAAGCTAAAACGCTCTTCATCGATGATGGAAGATGTGGTATCGCATGTGCTCCTGAAGATCCAAAATCTCTTACAGCAGCTATCCGAAAGCTCTATAGTGACAAAGCCCTGTACGATGAGCTGTCGGGAAATGCCTATTTTTACGTGTCGAAGAATTTCAATCGCGATAAGATCTTTGTTGATTTTCAACAATTTATTCAACAGCACCTGGATGCAGAAAAAAAAATGTAGCGGGCTAAGCTGGTTGCAACTATGGGACTGGATCGCTCTGTTTCACAGGGTTGTTTATATCCTGCTTTTTATTGCGTTGGGTTTTGCAATCCCGTTTAAAAACCGCATGGCCACATGGGTGATTGGTTTCATGGTGATTAACTGGGCGGCTGAGTTCCGTTTCTGGGCGAAACTGAAACGAATATTACAGGAGAAGCACCGGCAGCATATCCTCCTCTTCACAATTCTCTATTTTATCTACCTGATTGGACTGCTCTATACCAAAAACATTGAATATGCCAGGTTTGACATCACTGTGAAACTCTCCCTGCTGGTCTTTCCTCTCTTATTTGCCACTATCGACGGTCGGGTTTTTTCATTTCTCCGGATCAACTACATATTTCTGACCTATATTGCCGGATGCCTCGCCGCTTCGATTGTATGTTTGGCAAACGCCATGATTCGGTACGGTGAAACGGGTGATGCCGGTGCGTTCTTCTACATGCAATTCTCTATCCTGCACCATTCCGGGTATTTATCCATGTTCATCAACTTTGCGATCGTCCTGGTCGTTTTTCTGACCTTCAAGCATCTTCATATTTTCAAACGATGGCACCTGGCTCTTATCACATTTCTGCTGGTCTTCTTCAATCTGATGGTTGTCCTCCTGTCATCTAAAATGGGAATCCTCAGCCTTCTTGTGATCTACCTGCTGATGACGCTTATTTTCTTCTTCAGCAAAGCAACCCGCCTGAAGGCCATCTTTCCTTTGGTGATGATGGCAACGGTGATACTCTTTGTGCTTTCACTCCCTCAAACGATGGCAAGAGTTGAACGAACGACAAATGTTGTTGAAAACATCGGTTCGCTTAAACCTGATGCGGAGGAATCGACCGGGGAACGCGTTCTTGTCTGGCAATCGGCCTGGAATATCATCCTGCAACATCCACTGTTTGGGGTTGGGACAGGTGATGTGAAAGACGCCCTGCTGGAGGAGTATTCAACACAGGGGATCAAATATGCCTATTCACGGAATCTGGATGCCCATAACCAATACCTGCAGACCTATCTTTCGGTGGGGGTGATTGGATTTATCGTGCTGGTTACCATGCTGGTCTGGCCCGGCATCATAGCATTCAGAAGGAAAGATTATATCTATTTCTTTTTCGTTTTGCTCTTCGGGATGAATATCCTCACGGAGTCGATGTTCGAGAACCAGGCTGGCATAGTCTTCTATGCCTTCTTCAATGCGTTGCTGTTCTATTATATGCCAGCGGAAAAAAACAGAGGGCTGTCCTGAGATTCAGAACAGCCCTGCTGTCATATTTAAATGAGTATATGATAGTTTAAACGAGTCCTTGAGCTAACATGGCATCAGCAACCTTCACAAAACCGCCGATATTGGCGCCCTTGACATAGTTGATAAAGCCGTCGGATTCTGTGCCGAATTTCACGCAGTTCTTGTGGATGGCGATCATAATACTATGAAGTTTACTGTCAACCTCTTCCCGCGACCAGCCAAGCCTCATCGAGTTCTGAGTCATCTCAAGTCCGGATGTAGCTACACCACCAGCGTTAGCGGCTTTTCCAGGGCCAAAGAGAATCTTGCTGTCGAGATAAATCTCAATAGCATCCGGCGTTGAAGGCATATTGGCTCCTTCAGAAACACAGATGCAACCATTGCTGATCAGCATCTTAGCCTCTTCGCCAGTGATCTCGTTCTGGGTTGCGCAGGGGAGTGCGATGTCGCATTTGACTTCCCATGGACGTTTTCCTTCAAAGAACTGAGCTTCTGGATATTTGTCGCAATACTCACTGATACGGCCACGCTTTACGTTCTTCAGACGCATGACGAAGGCAAGTTTTTCGGCATCGATACCCTTCGGATCATGAATGTATCCCTGGGAGTCGGAGAGGGTAACAACCTTTCCGCCGAGTTCGGTCGCTTTTTCTGTGGCATACTGGGCAACATTACCTGAGCCGGAAATTGTGCAGATCTTGCCTTTGAAATCCATGCCACGGGTCTTCAGCATCTCTTCGGCAAAATAGACATCTCCGTAACCGGTAGCTTCCGGACGGATCAAACTGCCACCCCAATCGATGCCTTTTCCGGTAAGTACGCCGGTGAATTCATTCTTCAACCTCTTGTACTGGCCAAACAAGAAGCCGATCTCACGGCCACCTACTCCAATGTCGCCGGCAGGAACGTCGGTGTTCGGACCGATGTGACGGAAGAGTTCCGACATGAAGCTCTGGGTGAATTTCATCACTTCGTTGTCAGATTTTCCTTTGGGATCGAAATCACTTCCACCTTTACCACCACCCATAGGAAGGGTTGTAAGGCTGTTCTTGAGAACCTGCTCGAAAGCCAGGAACTTCAGAATGCCAAGGTTAACAGTCGGGTGAAAACGAAGACCACCTTTGTAAGGACCAATGGCGCTGTTCATCTCGATGCGGTATCCACGGTTGATCTGAACATCTCCTTTATCGTCCAACCATGGAACACGGAAAATGATCACTCGTTCAGGTTCGGCAATCCGATCCAGGATTTTTGTTGCCTTGTACTTTGGGTTTTCTTCAATGAAAGGAATCAGGGATTCTGCTACCTCAAGCACCGCCTGATGAAATTCAGTTTCTCCCGGGTTCTTGGCAATAATCTTCGCCATGAACGCATCTACCTGTTGTTGATAAGGATTAGTTGACATAGAAAAAATTTTTGGTTAAAGGTTTCTGTGTGAATTTTTTCACAATATTAAAGAAAAGATTTCATTCAAAACAAGGATTTTACCTTGTTTTTTAAATATCATTTACTTATTTTCAGGCACTTACGAGATATTCGGACGTGAGCTCCGTGTTTTACTGATTTCGATTTCAGTATAATTCGTATTATGCTTATCGCCGGATTTTTAATTTTCCCAGTTAAGAAAGTTGTGTTAATTTTGGCACGACCATCCCCCATTTTAGCATGCCAGGTAAGGAAGAAATTAAGCGCATAGGTAAGGCTCCTGCCAACCCGAACGATTTTGAGAGACTTCTTCTGAATAATCGTGAGCGGCTCAAAGAACTCACGGCGATCAATCATACTACCTCAATCCTCAAAGATAATAAGTCTATCCCTGATACGCTTACCCGTGTTTGCCAGATACTACCCAAAGCCTGGCAGTATCCAAGGTATACAGTTGTAAGGATCCGGTTTGATGAGATGGAGTTTACCACCAATAATTTCCGGGAGACAAACTGGAAGCAATTACAGGTTTTTGAAACCATCGATAACCTGGTTGGCTCACTGGAGGTCTTCTACCTGAAAGAGTTCCCAAAAGCATATGAAGGGCCGTTCCTCAAAGAGGAGCGGAATCTTATCAACACGCTCACAAGTTTGATCGAGGGGTATTTGAATGCAATCAAGGGGAGGGAAGGAAGGTACGTGACTACCGAGAGGTTGAAAGAGCTCTCGGCGATAAATCAAACCACAAACATCCTCCGTACCGGAGCTCCTCCTGATGAAGCGCTTCACCAGATCTGCATGGTCCTTCCCAGGGCATGGCAATATCCCGAATTTGCCGTTTGCAGGATCAAACATGGGAATATTGACGTCCAGAGCCCCAACTTTCGCGAAACAAACTGGAAACAATTACAGGTTTTTGAAACGATCGATACCCAAACCGGATCCATCGAGATCTGCTATGTGAAAGCATTCCCCCAGGCATTTGAAGGTCCTTTCCTGGAGGAGGAACGCGACCTGATCATCAACCTGTCTAATCTGATCGCAGGGTATCTTAATTCTATCAAGGGAAAGGCGATTCTGAAAAGCAGCAAATCCCGCGCTGCGGATCAGAAGAAAACCGATTCAAGCAGCTTCGATGAGAACTCCAGCCGGCACCTCCTGCAATCGTTCCTCAACCGTACCAACAGCAACCGGGATATCTATCACGATCTGATGCCTTTCAAGGTGAGGGAGATTCTGCTGGTTGCAAACCTATACGATGCCTATAGCATTGAAAAGGAGGGGAGGTTCTCAGAGCACGTGCTTGGTCAGTTTTACCAGTTGAGTCTCAGTACAATGCCAAGAATCACCGGAGTATCTTCCATCGAGGAGGTGATGGAGCAACTGCATTCCAAGCATTACGATCTGGTAATCATCATGATGGGTGTCGACAAGCAATTTCCTGTTGAACTCAGCAAGGTCATAAAAAGTGAATTTCAGTATATCCCTGTTTTTTTGTTGCTAAACAGCAACACCAACCTGGCGCTGTTTGAAAAAGAACCTGACCGCCTGAGTTGGATCGACCGGGTCTTTGTGTGGAACGGTGACACCCGCATCTTTTTTGCCATGATCAATTACCTGGAAGACAAGATCAACGTGGAAAATGATACTAGGTTGGGGATGGTCAGGGTGATTCTGCTCGTTGAAGACTCTCCACAATATTACTCCCTGTATCTGCCGATGCTATATAATATCGTACTCGAGCAGACCAAGCACATCATAGAAGATGTTACCACGGATGAGCTTTACCGGATTCTTCGCCTGAAGGCCCGTCCGAAAATTATGCTGGCTTCCACCTATGAGGAGGCTATGTATATCTTCAATAAATACAAGGAGTTTATTCTCTGCCTGATATCAGATGTCAAGTTTAAAAAGGATGGGAAACTAAACGAAACTGCCGGATTCACCCTTGTTAACCAAACCCGGAAAGAGGACCGGGAGCTGCCGATTGTCCTGCAGTCGTCAGACGACGCCAATGCAGTCAAAGCGTATGAACTTAAGGCCTCTTTCATCAATAAAAATTCAGAGACCCTTCTGGGCGATTTCAGGAGCTTCATTACCCACTATCTTGGATTTGGGAACTTCATTTATCGCGACAATGAAGGGAAGCAAATCGGTTTGGCAAGATCTCTAAAAGAGTTTGAAGACCGGTTAAAAACCATCCCTGAAGAGTCGTTGCTATATCATGCACGGAAAGACCACTTCTCCCTTTGGCTGACGGCACGTGGAGAGATCCAGGCGGCAAAGATCCTCAACCCGGCAAAAGTCACCGACTTCCAGGGTGCCGCCAGTCTGCGTGAATACCTCATCTCGGTCATCTCCAATTTCAGGAATGAGCAGAGCCGGGGAAAGGTGATCCCGTTTGAAGAGTCAGCGATCACCGATGCCACCAATATCGTTAGTTTGACCGAAGGCGCTCTTGGAGGGAAAGGCCGTGGACTGGCTTTTGTAAATACACTGATATATAATTACGATTTCTCCCGGCATGTCCCTAACATCAACATTTTAACTCCCGCCACATCGATTGTTGGCACCGATGAATTTGAGTATTTCCTGGACAGGAATTACCTGCGGGAACGAGCAGTTCAGGAGAGTGATTACCAGCAAATCCGACAGTGGTTCGTTGAGGGGAAGCTATCTGAAACATTGATCCGGAAGCTGAAGGTGCTGATCAAGTATCTGAACAAACCTCTGGCTATCCGATCTTCCGGACTATTTGAGGACTCCCTGAATCAACCGTTTGCCGGAATCTTTGAAACCTACCTCATCCCCAACGACCATCCCGATCCCAAGGTCAGGCTGGAGCAACTCAAAGATGCTATCAAGCTCGTTTACGCATCAGTATACTCTCCCACGGCTAAAGGATATATCGAAGCCATCAACTACCGGATCGAACAGGAGAAGATGGCAGTTGTCATCCAGGAGGTGGTAGGCAGTCAGCACGAAGATGTATTTTACCCGCATATCAGCGGCGTTGCTCAATCATACAATTATTACCCCTTTGCCCACATGAAGCCCGAAGAGGGTTTTGCCGTGATTGCATTGGGACTGGGACGGTTTGTGGTAGAAGGCGAAAAGGCTTTCAGATTTGCTCCGCGTTACCCTAACCTGGAGATCAACTCGGCTGAAGATCAGCTGAAAGGAAGCCAGGTTCACTTCTATGCCGTTGACCTGGCCAAGAAAGATGTGAATCTGCTGGAAGGCGAAGATGCTGGCCTCAGGAAACTGGATATTGACGATGCGGAACGACAGGGGACTATCCAGCACCTTGCTTCTGTCTTCAGCCCCGAGAACAATAGGATCATACCAGGATTGAGTCACGCCGGACCCAGGCTGATCAATTTCGCCGACATCCTGAAATACAATTACATCCCCCTTGCCAAAACGATCGATGTGGTGCTGGATGTTGTCCAGGAAGCGATGGGTTCGCCCGTCGAGATAGAGTTTGCTGTAGATCTTAACAAAGATATTGATAACAAAGCATCCTTTTACCTCCTTCAGATCAAACCTCTGATAGGGAATGCCACCGATTTTGTGATCGATATGAACACGATTTCCAACGAGGAGATTCTTATTTATTCGGAGAAGGAGATGGGGAATGGCATCATCAGTGATATTCATGATGTGGTGTTTGTTGATCCCGAGAGCTTCGATAAGACCCTGACCTATGAGATGGCACAGGAGATGGGCAGAATCAATGCCGAAATGGTGAAGGAGAACAGGAGGTATATCCTCATCGGGCCTGGAAGATGGGGTACCCGCGATAAATGGATAGGCATCCCGATATCGTGGCCTCAGATATCCAATGCCAAAGTTATCGTGGAGACAAGCCTTGAGGGCTTCCCGTTGGATGCCTCATCGGGGTCACACTTCTTTCACAACGTTACCTCCATGAATGTTGGCTATTTCTGCGTTCAACCGGAACTCTCTAAAAGCTATATCAGGTATGATGTCCTGAGGAGACAACCTGATAGTATAAAAACAGACTACTTCTCTATCGTCCACTTTGAGAATCCTCTGACGGTTCGTATGGACGGGAAGAAACGGATTTCTGTTGTCACATTTGACACGGGAAATCATGAAACCAATTGAAAAATAAAAACTGAAAATTTTATGCGAATTGCAAGAGTGTACAAAAAAGAGGCCGTAACGGATGCTGATGCGATCGACCTCACGTTACTCGATCCGTTAATCGACAAATACAAAGGTAAAAAGGGTAATGTCATCCCACTGCTTCAGGGAGCCCAGGAGCTCTATGGGTTTATTCCCCGGGCTGCATTCGAACGGATCTCGGCAGGAACCGGGCTTTCGCTCAGTGATCTGTTCGGTGTAGCAACCTTTTATGCCCAGTTCCGCCTGAAGCCAGTTGGAAAACACATCATTAAGGTGTGTCATGGAACTGCATGTCATGTGCAGAATGCAAAAGAGATAACTGAATCTATCGAGGAGGCTCTCAGGGTCAAAGATGGCGAAACTACCGACGACCGCCTCTTTACGCTCGAATCGGTTGCCTGCCTGGGCTGTTGCTCCCTTGCCCCGGTCATGATGATCGGCGGGCAGGCCTATGGCAAACTGACTGGCAACGAGGCTGTGAAAGTGATTAAAAACATCAGGCTGGCTGAGAATAACTGATACAGATACCGGATCCCAGATCCCAGATGAACAATTTATCCGGCATCCGGCATCCGGCATCTGAAAAAAGAAACCAACATAAAAAAAATACACTATATGACTACTACCGTAACCGTCGGACTTGGAAGCTGTGGGATTGCTGCCGGCGCGAATAAAACATATGAAAAGATCAAAGCCCTTAAAGAGGCCGATAAGCTCGATTTTGATCTAAAAAAAACGAGTTGCATCGGGATGTGCTACCGCGAGCCTTTGGTAGAGATCGTTGACGATACCGGGACCTATATCTATGGGGATGTTGATGCCGAACGAGCGATCGAAGTCATTGAGAAGCACGTCAACCAGCACGATCCGGTCAGGGAATATATTGTATACACCGACTTGTTTGAAGCGCCCGAGAATAGCTTCATGAACTCCCAGGTCAAGATCGTGTTGAGGAACTGTGGCTATATGGACCCCGAATCGATTGATGAGTATGAAGCTCGCGACGGATACAAGGCAATCAAACGGATAGCAGGGGAGAAGATCCCGGCCGAACAGGTCATTGAAACGATCCTCAAATCGGGACTTCGTGGCCGTGGAGGCGGTGGATTCCCCACGGGTCTGAAGTGGAAGTTTGCCAGGGGGAATAAATCCGATGAGAAATATGTGATCTGCAATGCCGACGAGGGAGACCCGGGCGCTTTTATGGACCGCAGTATTCTGGAGGGCGATCCCCATTCGGTGTTGGAAGGGATGATCATCGCAGCATACTCCATTGGAGCAACCGGAGGAGTGATTTACTGTCGCGCCGAGTATCCCCTGGCCATTAAACGACTCAATATTGCCCTCGATCAGGCTCGTCATCGAGGATACCTCGGGAAAGGAATACTTGGCATCAGGGACTTTAACTTTGATATCTATATTAAGGAGGGAGCCGGAGCATTTGTATGCGGCGAAGAGACGGCCCTCATCGCCTCTGTTGAAGGCGAGCGCGGGATGCCCAGGAAACGGCCGCCATTTCCGGCCGAATCGGGATTGTGGCGCAAACCCACCAACATCAACAACGTGGAGACGTTCAACAACATTCCCTGGATTGTATTGAATGGAGCTGAAGCTTTCGCAAGTTACGGCACTGAGAAGAGTAAAGGGACCAAAGTGTTCGCCCTCGCCGGGAAGGTCAAAAACTCGGGACTGGTGGAGGTTCCCATGGGCATCACGATCAACGATGTAATCATGAAACTCGGTGGCGGGATCAAGAATAACAAAAAATTCAAGGCGGTTCAGTTGGGAGGACCCTCGGGAGGGTGTATCCCGCAGTACCTTTCGGAAACGATCGTGGATTACGACTCGGTGAATGCAACCGGCGCGATCATGGGTTCCGGAGGGATGGTGGTGATGGACGAGACCACCTGTATGGTGGATGTAGCGAAGTTCTTCCTGGATTTCACCTGCAAGGAGTCTTGCGGAAAATGTACGTTCTGCCGGGTTGGGACTGTCAGGATGCTGGAAATCCTTGAACGCATCACAAACGGAGAAGGCAGAGAAGGGGATATAGAAAAGCTGGAGGAACTGGCTTATGAGATCAAGAACAACTCACTATGCGGACTTGGCCAGACCGCACCTAACCCCGTACTGACTACCATCAAATATTTCAGAGATGAGTATGAAGCGCATATCACACATAAAAAATGCCCGGCCAAGGTGTGCCGACCGCTGCTGACCTATACTGTGGATCAGGAGAAATGTACCGGCTGCATGGTCTGCCTGAAAAACTGTCCGGCCAACGCTATTACAGGGGAGCGCAAGCTGCCACACTTCATCAACCAGGAACTCTGTACACAGTGCGGAGTATGCTATTCAAAGTGCAAGTTCGACTCGATTATCCTGACGTGACCCCTCCCCAACCTTCTCCCGAGTACTCGGGAAGGGAGTAAGCCCCCTTTAGGGGGTTTGGGGGTTGATAAATAGAAACTAGAAACCACAAAAAACCGAATTATAATGCCCGACCAATATTTGAACATCATATTAGACGGAAAGATCGTTAAAGGGAATCCCGGCGAAACCATCCTGCAACTTGCTACCCGACATGGGATCGAGATTCCCACACTCTGCAATGATGAACGCCTTGAGCCTTATTCCTCCTGCTTTGTTTGTGTTGTGGAGGTAGAGGGGATGCGGGGCCACCAGCCATCCTGTTCCACAAGGATTACTGAAGGGATGAAGATCACCACCTATAACGAATCCATCAGGAAATCGCGCAAGATGGCTCTGGAGTTGATGCTAAGCAACCATTATGCCGACTGTATCGGGCCATGCAAGCAGACCTGTCCTGCCGGCGTCGACGTTCAGGGTTACATCTCGTTGATTGAAAAAGGAAAGTATTCCGATGCCATCGCCCTCATCAAAGAAACCAACCCGTTACCCGCGATTTGCGGTCGGGTATGTGTGCGTCCCTGCGAAAAAGAGTGCCGGAGAAACCTGCTGGATGAAGGGTCGCCTGTTGGCATCGACTACCTGAAACGGTTTGCAGCAGACTGGGATCTGGCATCACCGGATAAATTTGTGCCGGATATTCAACCATCTACCGGAAAGAAGGTGGCCGTGATCGGAGCCGGGCCAGGTGGATTGTCCGTTGGCTACTTCATGCAGGTACAGGGACACCAGGTAGATATCTTCGAAGCAGCTCCCCATCCGGGTGGCTGGCTTCGGTATGGGATTCCCGAATACAGATTGCCCAATGATATCCTCGATCAGGAGGTGAAAAATATCACCGATCTGGGTGTTCAGATCTTTTACAACCAGAATCTGGGTGGAAACCTGAGCTATAAGGAAATTGTTGACAAATACGATGCTACTATACTTACGATCGGCTCGCAGATAGGAACAGGGGTTGGATGTGAAGGCGACGATGCAGGGAATGTATTCCCGGGAATCGACTTCCTGAAAAATATGGAGGTAACCGAACAGCGTTACGATTTCAGCGGAAAGACCATCGCTGTTGTTGGTGGTGGAAATACAGCCATGGACTGCTGCAGGACCTCTGTCAGGTGTCAGGCCGATAAAGTTTATGTGATCTATCGACGGACGGAAAAAGAGATGCCCGCGAACCCGATCGAGATTCATGAATCGAAACTTGAAGGGGTGGAATATATGTTCCTGACCCTTCCTCAAAAAATAAATAAAAATGCGAAGGGAGAAGTGGAGACAGTGACTTGTATCCGAATGGAGCTGGGTGAACCGGATGCGTCGGGCCGTCGCAGGCCGGTTCCTATCGAAGGGTCGGAGTTTGACATCAAGGTTGACTATATCCTTGCTGCTATCGGGCAGAAGACCGATGTAAACTTCATCGACGACATCAATGCAAATACACGAAAGGGTGAGCTGAAGATCAACAAATGGGGCGATATCGATGCCGACAGGTACACGTTACAAACCGGGATTCCATCGGTGTTTGCTGCCGGCGACGGCGTTACCGGGCCAGCAACCATCATCGAAGCCATCGCGCAGGCACGGGTAGCTGCCCACAGCGCTAACCAATTCCTGTCAGGTGAAGAGATCACGCCAATCAAAAAACCGTTTACCAGCAAGCGTGAGAATTTCAAAAAGCAGGTGAAGGAAGATTACATCGGAGCGTTTGAAACCCAACAGCGGGAAGAGATGCCGGTACTGGAAGCGGATCTGCGGATGAATTTCGATGAGGTAGAGCTTGGCTACGCGGGTGAAGAGGTGGCGCTTCACGAAACCCAACGGTGCTTCGAGTGTGGCTGCAATGCTTTTTTCGACTGCAATCTGCAGCAATATTCAACTGACTACAACGCCGATCAGAAGGGGTTTGCCGGAGCTTATAAAGAGTATCAGGTCGACTTTCGCCACCCTTATATTGAGATCGATAACAACAAATGTATCCTTTGCTCACGATGTGTTCGTATCTGCCGCGAGGTGGTGGGCGCAAATGCCCTTGGCCTTGTCAACCGCGGATTCGAGACCTTCGTCTCCCCGAGCATGGGAGATTCTCTGCAGGATACCTACTGCGAATCGTGCGGGATGTGTATCTCTACCTGTCCCACCGGAGCTATCAGCGAAAATGTGCTCTTCAAACCTGGCCCCGTGCGTACAACACCTGCCGAAACTATCTGCAACTACTGTTCGATCGGTTGTTCATTGAACCTGAATCACCTGAACGGATTTGTGATGAACGTCAGCGGGAATCCCGGACTGATCAACGTGGACGGGAACATATGTCGTTTTCCACGATTTGGTTACTCCTATCTGAACGACAGGAACCGGATCACATCTCCGATGAAGCGGATCAACGGAACGTTTGAAAAGATTACGTTTGAAGAGGCTTTCCGGATCATCCACGAGAAGATTAAAGAGGTGGAGCCTGACGATAATGCTTTTTTTGCCGGAGCACGTCTTACCAATGAAGAGCTATACCTGATACAAAAACTGGCCCGCGCAGCTGCCAGGACAGGAAATATCGGGAGTTTTCACTACCTCAACAGAGAGGAGGCTTACAGACTGGACGAGACAATGAACGCCTCTTTCGAAACCATCGGTCAGGCATCCAGGCTCTACCTGATCGGTTCGGAGATTAACAGGGATAATGCCGTGGCCGGATTCATGGTGAGCAATGTCAGGGCGAAGAAGAATGTTCCCGTGGTGCTGGTTACATCCAAAAAGGAGAATGCCATGGCCCATAAAGTTGACCAGATCATCAATGTAAAATCTTACTACTACTTCATCAAGGCCGTTAACCATTATCTTCTGGCTAACAACCTGGAAAATTCACTTTTCCTGCGTGACCGGGTAGATGGACTCGACGAATATATGGAGCAGATGAAGGCAGGGGATTATGCCGCCCTGGTAGCCAAAACCGGGGTAAATGAAGCGGTGATCAAAGACTTCGCTGATACTTACAACAAAGAATTGAACGGCATCATCCTATACTCTGAAAAAGAGGTTTCGGGAAATGGTTCGCTGGCCCTGATGAACCTGGCGATGATTACCGGGAAGTTGGGAAAAACAGCAAACGGGCTCATCGTCCTGAAGGAAAAGAACAACTCACAGGGATTGTTTGATATGGGTATCAGCAGCAAAACAGGGGTGGGAGGTAGATCCTTATCCGATAACGCCTTCGTTGCCCGCCTTAAGGAGATGTGGAAGGTGCCAGACCTTCCGGGTACTGGAAGGGAAAGCCTCAAGTCTAAACTCACACAAAATAAGGTCCGGAACATATTCATTTTCGGGGAAGATCCGATCGGCTGTGACCTTACTGGTTCTTATACAGACCTGATCCGGCAGATTCCGTTTAAGGTGGTACAGGATTACTTTATGACCGACACAGCAAAAGAGGCTGACCTGATATTGCCTGCCTCATTCCCGACAGAGATTGGCGGCACCTTCTCCAACACACAGAAGGTAATCCTTGAGTTTGATAAGGTTCTTCCTTCCCGGTTGGGAAAGGATTCCATTCAGCAACTCATCAGTATCATGAAGGGGTTTGGGATGAATGGGTTGGAAAGCAGGGAAGATGTATTCGCTGAGGTCATACACCTCCTGCCACAAACCGAAGAAGAAGTCCCGGCTGAGAAACTCTCTCTCTCATTCACTCATGACGATAATCCCAACCGGTTATTTAACTACGGATGCGATTCCCTGGTGAAGCGATTTGAAGAGGAATTTAACTTGCGAATGCAGGAATGCAGGAATGCAGGAATGCAGGAATGCAGGAATGAATATTGATGCCAGATGTCAGATGTCAGTTTTTATCTGGGATCCGGAATCCGGGATCTTTAAACAAACAGAAATCTTAAAATAACAAATATGAAAGAATTCAATAACATCAACGACGTTCTCGATTTTGCGATCGGGGAGGAGCAGGCAGCGGTTGAATTTTATTTGAAACTGGCTGAACTGTCTAAAAACGAACAGATCAAAAAAATCTTTCATGAGTTTGCTGAAGAAGAGATGATTCACAAGGCGAAGCTGATGGAGGTGAAGGTCAACGGTGCAACTGTGTTTGGCACTATCCCAATAGTGGATATGAAACTAGCGGATTACCTGGTAGATATTAAACCCACACCGGATATGTCGTACGAGAAGGCCCTGATCCTTGCGATGAAAAAGGAAAAATCCGCTTTCAAGCTATATACGGCGTTGGCCGAACGCGCCCGACAACCGGAAATGCAGGAGATGTTCCGCCATCTGGCTATGGAAGAATCGAAGCATAAGATGCGGTTTGAGATTGAGTATGACGATTATATCCTGCGGGAGAACTAGAGGTCAGTTGGCAGTTGGCAGTTGGCAAGACGTCTTACAAATCTACTCCACGACTCCCAGATAAATCTGCTGGGCAAGGATCACTAATAAATCTTCACTATCTTTGAATCCGCAGGAAGGTGTTTGGCAAGGTTGCTGATCATCAAAAATCATCCTGGACATTCGGTATGACACAGAAGGTCAACCTCCCATCAAGGCTGGATCATAAAAAGTACTATTTCGCTGAAACGCAGTTTAACCTGATGATGAAGAAGCGAATTTATCAGATCTTGCTGATATCCAGTACCTATGACGCATTTATGCTCGAAGAGGACGGCCGTATTGATGAGCAGATTTTTATGGAGTATGTCTCGCTTAACCTCCGTTATCCACCACAATTTATTAAAGTGACTTCCGAGGAGGAGGCTTTTGCCGTACTGGAGGATAAACGGGTAGAACTGGTCATCTCGATGCTGAGTATTGAAAAGTCGGATACATTTGATCTCGCCCTGCGGATAAAAAGCAACTACCCAAAGATCCCTATCGTGGCACTGACTCCCTTTTCCCGTGAGGCCAACCTGAAGGTGAGCCAGAAAGATCTGAGCGCCATCGATTATGTCTTTACGTGGCTTGGCAATGCCGATATCATGCTGGCAATAATCAAACTAATTGAGGATGAGATGAATATCGACCAGGATATAAGACAGGGTGTACAGGCAATCCTCCTCGTAGAGGACTCCATCCGGTTCTATTCAAGTTACCTCCCAAATATTTATAAGATCATCTTCAAACAATCCAAAGGCTTCATGACGGAGGGACTGAACGAACACCAGAAGATGCTCAGGATGCGGGGCCGTACCAAAATACTACTGGCTACCAATTACGAAGAGGCGGTTGAACGGTGGGATAAATACAAGAATAATCTTCTTGGGATTATCACCGACATCAGTTTTAAGCGCAAGGGAGAAAGCGACAAAACAGCCGGAATTAAGTTTGTGAAAAAGATCAGGGCGGAAGATGAATTCATGCCGGTCTTGTTTCAGTCGTCCGACGTTGAATATAAAGATGTTGCTCTGCAGATGCGGGTAGGTTTTATAAACAAGATATCAAAGACCCTCTCCATCGAGTTAAAAAATTATATCAATGAACATTTCTCTTTCGGTGATTTTGTTTTCATTGACCCAAAGAGTGGCAGGGAGATTAGCCGGGTTGCCGATCTTCGCACAATGCAGGAGCGCATCTTCGAAATCCCGAACGAATCCTTACGTTATCATATGCAACGCAATCATTTTTCCAAATGGCTGAATGCCAGGGCGTTATTTCCGATAGCTGATTTGTTTTCCGAAGTTTCGGTGACAGAGTTTCATGACATGGATGAGGCGAAACGCTATATTTATGATTCCATCACCGCCTTCAGGATCAATAAAGCACGGGGAGTGATTGCTGATTTCGACCGCGAACGGTATGATGAGTTTCTTCACTTTGGACGTATCGGCAAGGGATCTATTGGGGGAAAGGCAAGAGGTCTGGCTTTTCTCGACTCATTGATAAAACGTAACAGACTTACTGATAAATATGATGGTGTGACCATTTCGATCCCCCGGACTGTGGTGATCGGGACCGATGTCTTCGACGAATTTATGGAGGAGAATAATCTTTATGAGATTGCTTTGTCGAATCGTACCGACAAAGAAATCCTGGACCATTTCGTAACCGCCAGGCTGCCTTTCCTCATCCATGAAGATCTCTATACATTCATCACGTGTATCCGGAACCCGGTTGCAATCAGGTCATCTTCACTATTGGAAGATTCACATTATCAGCCTTTTGCAGGAATATACTCCACATACATGATCCCGAATATCCGGTTCAACGATCGCATTATGATGGAGATGCTTAGTGAAGCTATTAAAAGTGTGTATGCCTCAGTATTCTTCCACGATAGCAAAGCTTACATGGCTGCTACATTAAATATGATTGACGAGGAGAAGATGGCGATTGTCCTGCAAGAGGTTACCGGCAAGCAATATGGTAACCGGTTTTATCCCACTATTTCAGGAGTAGCCCGATCCATTAATTTTTATCCTATCGCACCGGAACAGCCTGATGATGGCATCGTCAATATAGCATTTGGTTTGGGAAAATACATTGTTGATGGGGGGAATGGTGTCAGGTTCTCTCCCCGATACCCGAAAAAAATACTCCAACTCTCCACTCCTGAGTTGGCCCTCACCGAGACCCAGAAGAGTTTCTACGCGTTAGACCTGAACCCTGATAGTTTTTACGCTGATTGTGATGAGACCATCAATTTACTGAAACTTAAAGTTAAGGATGCCGAGAGTGACCCGGTGCTAAAACTGGTTGCATCGACGTATGATTACGATTCCCACTCCCTGAAAGATGGAATGTTAACGAACGGAAAGCGGTTGGTAACTTTCTCCAATATCCTTACACACGACACCTTCCCTCTGGCAGATATCCTCAAGGAGATTCTCGAGATTGGACAAAAGGAGATGAATAAACCGATAGAAATTGAGTTTGCTGTGAACCTTGATATGCCAAAAGGGCAACCAAGACTTTTCAGCATGCTTCAGATCCGACCTATTGCAGGCCGTGATGAGACCATTCATCTTGCCCCTGAAACAATTCAACAAGAGGATACATTTCTGATCTCAAATGCAGCCCTGGGGAATGGGATTATAAAGGATATTTCCGACATTATCTACATAAAACCCGATGCCTTTGATGCTTCAAAAAGCCAGCAATTTGCAGCTCAGCTGGAAACGATTAACGATCGGTTTCTGGAAGAGAGAAAAAACTATATCCTGATAGGACCTGGCCGGTGGGGCTCAAGCGACCCATGGCTTGGGATCCCCATCCGTTGGCCTCAGATATCTGCCGCCCGTCTAATCGTTGAGTCTAGCCTGGAGAATTACCGGATCGATCCCAGCCAGGGAACCCATTTCTTTCAGAACCTGACCTCGTTCCGCGTGGGCTATTTTACGATAAATTCGCATATTGGGGAGGGATCCTACAATGTAGATTTCCTGAACAGTCAGCCTGCTGAATGGGAGAATGAGTACATCCGGCATGTCCGTTTTGACAACCCTTGCGAAATAGCCCTGGATGGAAAAAAGAGCTTCGGGGTGGTCTATAAGCCTAAGGATTTAATTGACTTTTCATCTTAGGATAACGTATCTTTGCTTAAATGCAATTAGATATGACCAAGGCTAAATATAAACTCCAGGATTTAATTGATGTTGGTAAATTCCAATCCTTGCTGAATAAGCTGAGCGAAGTTTCCTGTTTCACGACAGCCATTCTGGATAACGATGGCACTATTTTAACATCAACAGCATGGCAGGATGTTTGTACAAATTTCCACCGTGTTCATCCTGAATCCGGAATGCGATGCAAACAGAGTGACTTGCATATCCTGAAGCATATCCACGAAGCCAACCCGGCGTTTTGTTATAAATGCGAAAATGGGCTTATTGATTGTGCCATGCCAATCATTATTGATGACATTCATTATGGGAATTTTTTTACCGGACAGTTTTTATTTGAACCACCGGATCTGGAATTCTTTAAAAAACAGGCAAGAATATATGGATTTGATGAAGATGCATACCTGGAAGCTGTAAAAAGAGTCCCTGTTTGGGACAAAGAACAACTTGACAGTTACATTTTTTACATCAAGGAATTGATTGAGGTCATCTCCGGAATCGGATTAAAAAACTTAAAAGAGATTGAAACCTCAAAACAGATAAAGGAAAGTGAAGAACAATTCCGCTCCATTTTCGAATTAGCGCCGAACGGGATGTTATTGGTGGGGATTGACGGACGGTTTCTTCAAGTTAACCGGTCGTTTTGTGACATGCTTGGATACTCAGAATCCGAGCTGTTATCTCTGACTTTCAGAGAGATTACACATCCTGAAGATCTATCCAGAAGTAACGAATGGGTAAACAAATTACTGGATGGCGAAGCAACTATCATCGATTTAGAAAAGCGATACATTCATAAATCGGGTCAAATTGTTTGGGCTAGCGTGCGTGCATTGTTGAAACACGATGCTGATGGATCCCCGCTCTATTTTATTACGCATATTCAGGATATCACCCAAAGTAAATCAGCAGAAAATAACCTCAAAGAACTATCTTCCCGGAATGAGGACATCCTTGCTTCGGTTCCTGATATCATCATGCAGGTTGACAATAATAAGGTCTATACCTGGACAAATCAGGCAGGCTATGAGTTCTTTGGTGAAGATGTCATCGGGAAAGAAGCTGCCTATTATTTTGAGGGGGAACAGAATACATATCATAGGGTCAAACCACTTTTTAACGGAGGTCAGGAAAATGTATATATTGAAAGCTGGCAACGAAGGAAAGACGGCGAAAAGCGGTTGCTTGCCTGGTGGTGCCATGTGCTGAAAGATTCTAATGATAAGGTTAACGGAGTTTTATCGACGGCCCGGGATGTTACGGAAGAACAGAAAGCGCGCGAAGCCTTAAGAAATTCCCAGGCTATGTACCATGATCTGGTAGAAACAGCTCAGGATCTCATCTGGCAATGTGACTCCGAAGGGAGATACACCTACCTGAACCCGGCATGGGAGGCAGTATTCGGGTATAGCATCGAAGAGATGCTGGGGAAAAAGTTTACCGATTTTCAGACGAAAGAATGGGCTGAGCGCGATCTCAAAGAATTTGACCCGTTAATAAATGGAAATACTGTAAAAGGGCTGGAAACGGTTCACATTGGGAAAGACGGCAGGGAAATCAACCTGTTATTCAACGCAAAGTTTGTGCATGATGAACATGGAAATGTGATAGGAACACGCGGTACCTCGTTCGATATATCAGCGATTCGGAAAGCAGAGAAAGCTATGATAGAGAGTGAAAAAAAATACAGTTCACTCATTCACTCCATGAGTGAAGGAATGGTTCTGCATGAGATTGTTTATGATAAAGAAAATAAACCCGTTGATTATCGGATTTTAGATTCTAATCCTGCCTTTGAAATCCTTACCGGTATGCAAGCTGAAAAGGCGAAGAATCAGTTAGCAAGTAAATTTTACGACACCGACTCGCCACCTTATCTTGATATTTACTCAAGCGTTGCTGAAACAGGTAATCCTACTCACTTTGAAACATATTTTCTGCCACTGAAAAAGCATTTTGATATTTCTGTTTTTTCTCCTCAAAAAGGTTGGTTTGCCACAGTTTTTAACGATATAACAGAACGCAAGAATGCAGAAGAAGAGATTCGAAAACTTAATCTTGAACTAGAATTGCGTGTAGCTCAACGTACGGCTCAGTTACAGGATGTAAATAAAGAGCTGGAGTCGTTTGTTTATTCGGTGTCACATGACCTTCGCGCGCCATTGCGTTCCATCATGGGATTTTCAGAGATTATTTCCAAAAGACATAAAGACAGATTAAATGACGAAGGCGTCGTATACTTCGGGTATATTCTGGAAGCAAGTAGAAATATGGCAAATTTAATCGAGGATCTTTTGCACTTCTCCCGGCTTGCCAAACAACGTGTCGATAAAGAATTGATCAATCTGAACGAACTATTCGACACTGTTTTACAAAGTCTTACTCAGGATATCCAGGATCACAAGGCCAAAATAGTCCTTCCTGAAACGATGCCGGATATCCCCGGAGACAATTCCCTGCTTATTCAGATCTTCACGAACTTAATTCATAACGCCATTTTATATCAGCAAAAGGGGATAATCCCTGAGATTGTTTTATCTATTGACGAAAGTGAACAATATTTTATTATTCGAGTGAAAGACAATGGTCAAGGTATTCCCAAAGAACATCATGAAAAGATCTTCAATATTTTTCAACGGCTTCATTCCAATGACGAATATCCAGGAACCGGCATCGGATTATCGATTGTAAAAAAAGCGGTCACTGCACTTGGAGGATTGATAACACTTGAATCAGAAGTGAATAAAGGCAGTATGTTTATTGTAACTCTTCCAAAGATTTAATAAGCGTTTGAATGACATGATTAATGGTATTCACTAAATACAGGAACTAATGGGAAAGTTGGCAAATATATTATTGGTAGAAGACAACAAAATGGATATCGCTCTTACCCTCGACGCGTTTCGTGAAGCTCGTCTGGCGAATAAAATCCATGTGGCACGAAATGGAGAAGAAGCGCTACAATATTTGTTTGGTGAAGGAAAATTTGCTGACCGAAGTATATATCCTCTGCCGAATATCGTACTTTTAGATCTTAAAATGCCGGGAATAGGTGGGCTGGAGGTACTTAAGAGGGTCAAGAATACTTCCGGGATCAAACGAATTCCGGTTATCATCCTCACCTCTTCAAAAGAGGAGGGAGACCGTGCAATGAGCTATGACCTTGGAGCCAATAGTTACCTGGTCAAACCAATTTCGTTTGATGGCTTCCTGGAAGTTGTAAAAAAGGTGACGGATTATTGGATTGCACTCAACATTGAGCCTCCCCTTAACGGATAATACCAGTAACCATGGCAAAAAAATTACGAATTCTTTACATCGAAGATAATCCATTGGACAGAGCATTGGTCCGTGATTCTTTGGAAAAAGAACATGGTGGTTTTATCTTGCTTGAGGCTACCTCAAAGGTTGAATTCGAACAAACAATTCAGGATGAACCTGTAGATCTTGTTTTAACTGACTTTAATATTCTGGGATACGAAGGACTGCAGGTATTGGATTATGTGAAAAGCCATTTTCCTGAAATCCCGGTTATTATTGTTACCGGAACCGGGTCGGAAGAGGTTGCAGTGTCCGCAATGAAACGGGGCGCCAGTGATTATGTGATAAAAACACATGCACATATTCAACGTCTTCCGAATACGATCCTAAATGTTTTGGCTGCAAAAAAGTTGGAATATGAGCAGAAACAGGCAGTAGAAGAGATAAAAACCCAGCATGCAATACTCAATGCAATCATGAATAACTCGCACTCGATCATCATCTTCATGGTTGACAAAGAATATAAGTATTTAGTATTCAACGAAAACCACCGAAGAGAAATGATAAAAGTCTATCATGTTGATATCCAGGTCGGGTTGAACTTGTTAGATTTAATTTCCATTTCTGAAGCCAAAGTAAAGGCAAAAGCCAGCATTGACAGGGTTCTGTCGGGTGAGTCATTTGTTGAGATTCAAATCCAGCCAAATTTGAATATCGTTTATGAATTTCATTGGAACACGGTACGAAAAGAAGGCAAGGTAATTGGGGCTTCTTGTTTTATCATGGATGTCACTGAACGAAAACAGGCAGAAGATGAACTGATAAGAAGGATGGACGAACTCGACCGGTTTAATAAGGTGATGGTTGGAAGAGAGCTTAAAATGGTTGACCTTAAAAAAGAGATTGATGAATTACTGGAACGACTTGGCGAACCAAAAAAATATAACACCGTTTGATAATGATGTTTCATGGTATTAGCTCCGCCGAGCTTCGCTTTGCTCCGGTTCATGTTCATTCGTAATTCTTGTTCATTCTTGTCATTTGTAGATTGTTTAAAAAAACTTCTACCCTAACATATAACCTTTTGCCCCTCAACCGGATTAATGGCTAAAAAAAGCCATGAAAGCCACAATTCTTGAACCGGGTAAATTTTATCACATTTACAACCGGGCCAAAAACGGGAAGCCGTTGTTCCCCGAAGAGGAAGACATACAGTTCTTCCTGAAACTTTACAAAACACATGTCGTGCCTGTGGCCGAGACCTGGGCGTACTGTATTCTTGATGACCATGTTCATTTTTTGGTGCGTCTGAATGAGGGGTTGAACGGGAATGCTTACAAACCTTTTGCGCTGCTTTTCAACTCCTATGCCAAAGGTTATCATAAAAAGCACTGCAGCGACGGTAAGCTATTCAAATTCAAACTCAAGCGTGTTGAGATCCGCCGCGAGACGGTTCTTAGGAACGTGATCCGTTATATCAACCAGAATGCCCGAAAGCATGGACTGGTTGAGGATTGTTCCCGTTACCGCTACTCTTCATTTCGGGCTACGGTTACCACCTGGCCAACGCTGATTCCCAAGGAAGAGATCCTCAAACGGTTCGGCAATAGGGAGATGCTCGCTCATATACTGGCTGAACCTGTGAAAGAGAAAGGGCTTAAGATGTACCTGTTGGAAGAATAAGGAGGATTCATTTTAACTGCTTTTTACTTTTATAGAATTGATTTCTGAATATCGAACACCGATAGAAGATTGAAGATTTGTAGTATGATTTCTCTGTTTTACAACCCGGCTGTATGAATAGATTCGATTTGGAAAAAAGGCTGATTAAATTTTCAGTTACAATTATTTCTATTACGAATGATTTGCCTGGCACAAAAGCAGGGAATCATCTGGCTGGGCAACTCCTCAGATCCGGCACATCGGTAGCATTAAACTATGGAGAAGCACAAAGTGCTGAATCAAGGAAAGACTTCATCCACAAAATGAAGATAATTCTTAAGGAATTGAGAGAAACACTGGTATGCCTGGAAATAATATGCAGATCCAAAACATACAAGAATCCCCAAGAGCTTAGTAGCACCAGAAAAGAAACGGATGAATTAATCTCGATTTTCGTTAAAAGCATAAAAACAGCCGAACAAAACCTAAGGGAACGTTCCTAGATCCACAATCAAATCAGAAATCTTCAATCGGTGTTCATTATTCTTCAATCAACAAAAATGTGAACTGGTGTAACTTCATCGTCAGTAATGTATCAACTTTGCTGTCAGGATTTGACTTCCGGCACCAACCCGAACGATATAGAGTCCGGGCGCCGATCCCCGAAGATCTATCAGGTAGGTATTATTTCCTGTACCTCCCGAAATAGTTCTGGCAATCAGTCTTTTCCCGGATGCCTGATATACAGCCAGGGTCCCTTCGAAACTCTCGTCACTAAAGAGTACAAGTTCGTAATCCCCTCCCCCAGGGTTTCTGACCAGGATGTTGCGGTTGTCAGGTGGTATGTTTTGATCTTCCTCTCCAACCCAGTATTCCAGAGTGAAATAGCAGGGGCCACCAAAGAGGATCATAAGAAGCGAATTGTATTCATCGTATGTATAGGTAATGATGTTCCCTGATGTGGGGAAGAAATGAGCTGCATTGAAGGTCAGAAACCCTACCCATCCGCCATCACTTACAAATCCGTTATACAGGAAGGTGGAGGTATGCTCATACACAACATCCATCTTGTGGTCCGCTTTCAAATAAATTTGATTTCCCAGGAATAAAGAATCGCCATGTTCCAGAAAGAGAGAGTGGAAATTGTTGTTATAAAACGATGTAAAGTTGATGGTTCCGTTTCCTCTGATATTGTTTTGTAGTCCGCTCACACTTGAGGGGATCTCAACAAGTAAAGAATCTTCCTGATTGAATATCAGATCATGATATGAACCCTCTTCGATTGTGATGGCGCTAACCCCAACCTGTGCCGGGAGGGTAACTACATCAGGTTGAACCACTTTAAACGGGAAAAGAACCGAGAGAAATTGTGAATTCGTCACGCTATCTTTTCGTACCAACATTTTGGAATAGTTGCGGTAGGCGTTTGTCCCGGTAGCCAGGCTGTCAAGGGCACTTGAATAGTTGGTAGCCCCGTTGGTTGCGATGGTATGAACAAGCAACTGAGTTGAATCCCTGGAATAGATCCCCTGGTGATTGGCAAAATCGGGGGTGAAAGCTCCTTCAGGAGTTCCAGGAATCCCTCCGGCGAGTCCGTTTCCCTGGAGCTGGAATGTGTAAGTGTTGGTGTTTGTTGAGGCGATAAAATCAGCCAGGATAACGTAGCGATCCCTGACAAACAGGTTCTTCCGGATGACATCTGCACCAAAATAGGCTGTCCGGATTTCTCCGTAGTCAAGCCCCGGGGTGTCGAAATAGCGCTCGATCCAGCAGGTGTTTGTTTCAACACTTACAGTCTCCCCGACTGGAGGCAGTGGCCCGTATCCGTTCACCAGTGTCAGCGAGTGGTTGGAGGCCATGTTCACCGCGAACGATTCCTGGTATCCGGGATAACCGGGATCCACCGCCAGGAGCTCCGCGTTTGCCATTAGCGAGAAACTGCTGGCATCTCCCTGGTGATGGGCTTTGGCACCGGATAACGGAATACCGTGTTTCCCGATAAAGTGCATATATATGGCATCGGGATCATTAGACGATCGGAAAATAAGACTGCCGGCTTCGGGGAGAGCCCTGAACAGGGTGTCGGAATAGATGCCATCCGCAACATTCGTACTGATATATTGGGTGCGCCACATCACATCGGTTGGGGGGAAATGTGGATTGGGGATGTTGAACCGGCTGTTCCCCGAAAGTGCTGTGATGCTGGTCCCAAAACCAATTGGGCTGTCGTGGATTGCCGGGGCGCTGCCATCAGGCATCCTTATGAGGTTCAGCCACTCGTAAAGGTTGGCATAACTGGTGTCGTACCATGGGTTCCTGATATTCCGCGTAACGGTGTTGAAGGTCATAGGGTATGTGCCATCCGGCAGAAAATTCCAGAACGCACGGATAAAGGGAAAGGCATTCTCAAACCCATACTCAAAATAGGCTGGCCCTTCGGCATATCCGGCCAGGCTATCCGGCTCGGAGACCCTCGGATAGATGCCATTTTCCCGCCAGAGGGTGTTATCCAGGTTCCATAAACCGGCGTCAATCCAGTTTTGTGGCTGGTAATCGGGATCGCTGCTTTCGTGATCATTTAGCACAACTGCCGCCAGGCCGAGCGCTGAAGCAGTCATGATGCTGTGGTTGTTGAACTGGAACTCGAAAAACCTGAACTGAAAGATCAGTACCGTATAAGTTGCCATCGCCCGGTGATAGAGATGCGCAGTAAACGCTATCAGGCTATCTTTTGCCAACTGCAAACTGCCAACTGCCAACTGTTGTCCCATCAGCAGATCATATGCAATGAGGTAATTGATCAGCTCCTTCGACCGGTGCTGCCACTCCTGGTAAAAGATCCAGCCCGTTTGAAAGCCAACAGCGGTATTTATCTCTTCAAGCAGCTGTTTGCTTTTCTCCTGCTGCTGCTCGCGTTCAATCGTTGTAAGAGGGACGATGGATCCGCTTGAAGGTTTTCGGTTCATGAGGGCAACAAACGCTGCCTCCTTTGCGATCACAGAGCGGCTAAACCGTTCGCCGTCCGTGCTGTTTCCTGCAGGCGGAGTACTGGTTGCATTGTTCCATACCTGTTCATAGATGGAATAGATCTCCGGATCCGATAAGGTATTCCGGATCAATTCTATCTGGGTTGTATCCAATAATGTCCGGGGAAAACTCAGATCTGCCCCGGGAGGATTCCATGAGCCCTGCGACAGGGAGACAACAGGGACCAAGCCCAGCAAAAACAATCCGGGGAGGATTGTCAGTATCTTCAACCCAACTCCTGCTGATCGTCTGTTTTCGCTGATGAATGCTTGTTTCATGGTTTCCCGGATTGTATCATATTCTCGGGATCGAGAATCCGTTCGAGCTCCTCTTTCGAAAGCAGGTTCTTTTTCAGGACGAGATCATAAACGCTCGCTCCGGTTTCCAGCGCCTCTTTGGCAATCAGCGAACTATTCTCATAACCGATGTATGGGTTCAGGGCAGTCACCAGTCCAATGCTGTTTTCAACCATCCTGCGGCAATGCTCAGCGTTAGCTGTGATACCGTCAATGCATCTGTACCGAAGCGAATCCATGCCATTTTTCAGCATCTCGATCGATTCGAGAAGGCTCTGAACGATCACGGGCTCCATCACGTTGAGTTCGAGCTGGCCTGCTTCTGCCGCGAAGCTCACGGTAAGGTCATTCCCAATCACCTTGAAGGCAATTTGGTTCACCACTTCAGGGATCACCGGGTTGACCTTGCCGGGCATGATGGTGGAGCCTGGCTGCATGGGAGGGAGGTTGATTTCGTTCAGCCCGGCCCGGGGACCTGATGAGAGGAGCCGGAGGTCGTTGCAGATCTTACTGAGCTTGATCGCCAGCCTTTTCACGGCAGATGAATAGATGACATATTGTCCGGTGTCCTGGGTAGCTTCTACCAGGTCAAGGGCCAGTACGATATCCAGGCCAGTGATCTGCCGCAGATAGTTTACGACTTTGCCACCGTATTGAGGATTGGCATTCAACCCGGTGCCAATTGCGGTTCCACCCATATTAATCTCCAGAAAGAGCTTTGCGTTCTCATTCAATCGAACGATCTCCTCTTCGAGGGTCGTAGCGAATGCTCCAAACGTTTGGCCCAGGGTCATGGGAACCGCATCCTGTAGCTGGGTTCTGCCCATCTTGATAACAAGTGCAAATTCAGCCGATTTTGTCCGGAAGGAGTCGATGAGTTGTTGAAGTACCTTCACCAGGTTTTCATTGCTTCGAAAAAGAGCAAGCTGGATGGCAGTGGGGTAGACATCATTGGTCGACTGCGATAGGTTGACATGGTTGTTGGGATGACAGTATTGATACTCTCCTTTTTTATAACCAAGTATCTCAAGCGCACGGTTGGCAATCACTTCATTGGCATTCATGTTGGTAGAGGTACCGGCCCCACCCTGGATCATGTCAACCACAAAATGGTTAAGAAAATGCCGGTCTACGATCTCCTGACATGCACGGATAATTGCATCGGCAATATCCTTAGGAAGGAGTCCGAGGTCGAAATTGGCTTTGGCAGCGGCCATTTTAACAATTGCCAGGGATTTTACCAGTTCGGGGTAGAAATTTAACCTGACACCACTGATATTGAAATTCTCGAGTGCCCGGAGGGTTTGAATCCCATAGTAGTATTCGTATGGCACTTCCCGTTCCCCAAGCATATCATGTTCGGGCCGTGTTCGTCCCGACTCATATTGGGCTGAATCATCCGAATTAAGATGTACTGCATACCGGAGCCTCCGTGAGATAACCCTGGAAATATTCGACATCACTTTTACGGCAATGGCGCCATGACTTTTAAAAAAGTCAATACCCAGGCAGAGGGTTGTACTCTCTTCCATCGCGCGGGCTGATGTGGAGTGGGGGTAGCTGTCGAGGAGAGATCCCTCCCCAAGAAAATCATACTCCCGGAAGGAGGTGATGAACTTCTCCTTCCCGTATGGGGTAGCTTTAAACAATTCGATCTTCCCGCTCACCACAAAAAAGAGCTCTTTTCGCGGTTCATTTCTCTTAAACAGGAACTCTCCAGTTAGAAACGTTTTGATGGTGACCTGCCTTGAGGTAGTCGCAATTTCCTCCCCGGTAAGATCCCGGAAAAGTTCGACCTGTTGTAAAAATTCTTCGATTTCCAAAAAGTCCATCGTATAGCTGGTTTGAATTACGAAGGTACGAAGATTGAGGAATTCAGGCACCATTCCCCCTTCTTTCCAAGGAGGGGTGTCACGAGAGAAGTGAGTGACGGGGTGGTTGGATCAGTATAATGAATCCATTCCCTCCTTTATTTTCAAAATCATCTCCACAATATCCATCGGGTACTCGAATACGTATCTGTTTTCAAACCGGATCACTACTATTCCCAGGTTCTTTAAATAATTTTCTCTTTTCACATCATATGCTTCCCTTTGTGGTGTCGCATGAGGTTCTCCATCAAGTTCTAACACCAATTTCAGAGCAGGACAGTAGAAGTCGACAATATAAGATCCAATTGAATGTTGACGCCTGAATTTCAATCCTCCGATCTGTTTGTTTTTCAGGTACTTCCAGAATACAGCTTCCGCGGAAGTAGCATGGTTTCTCAAATGTTTTCTCTGAGTTTTCAACGCTTTACGATTATGAATGTATGCCATGACTCATTAATTACCACCCCGTCACGCCATAGGCGTGACACCCCTCCTAAAAATAGGAGGGGAAATGTGTGTGTGAACCATTAATCCGGTTTCACCCATAAAGGTTATAGGTGTTTTTTCCAAAGTTGTCAACAATTCCTCCTGCACCTTTTCGATTGTCCTAACTT
>Ga0268277_1000206_pt1 | contig 49176 bp, 49 predicted proteins | sample saktaG_5_FD_190132 | JGI IMG/M metagenome (GOLD analysis project Ga0268277, IMG submission 190132) | Saline water microbial communities from Sakinaw Lake, British Columbia, Canada - sak_2010_1_5_50m | ecosystem: Environmental > Aquatic > Non-marine Saline and Alkaline > Saline ... | reverse complement strand
AGCAGAGTGAGCTGCTTCGTCACCTCCATACATAAATCCTGAAACAATAGTAATGCCCACGGCAGCTGCCTGTGTGACCAGCTGTTCTGTGGATTTTCTGCCATAAAAAGTTAAATGTCTTGAACCCACAACAGCAAGACAATTCTTGAAAATACTCTCATCCCAGTTTCCTTTATAATACAGTTTTTTAGAACCCTGGCTGGCAACAAGATTTTTTAGTGCTTCTCTTAAGGCTAAGGGGTATTCCTTACTATCAATTTCAATTACTCCACTGTTTTTACACATTTTTTAAATACTTTATCAACAACCTTATCCACACCCTTATTTTGTTTGGCTTAGTGGGGGATATAGTTGTTTATCTATTGTTCTTTCAAAGCAAGTTCTACTCTCTCCGTGTTTCCAGTTTTCCATAGATGCTTTTGTTGGAACTGAAGGACCGCTGGCCATACGAGCTTGCGCATATTGATCTTGACCTTCTTTATTAAACGTAGCACACAATTCAAAGGTTAAATTTTCTGCGTTTATTATATTGTATTCATAATTTTCCCCTGATTGCGGATCTACTGGCACCATAAAACCGGAAATTGGATCTTTTAAATCAAATAGGGAATTGGGTAGTTTTTCTTTTGACTGCCAATAATTTACAATTTGATATTGTGTTTCTTGTAAATCACTTATTTTTTGTTGGTCATACTGCATAAGCCTGGCTGTAGCAGGGGAACCCACTATGAAAAATGCTCCTACTACAGAAATCAAAACCACGGCTGTTGTGCCCCATGCAAAATATTTTCCTGATTTTGCTGGCGCGTCGCGCCTTACATCATCCAAATAATACCCAAAAATAACTCCAGCAACAGCAAGTACAGAGAGCGCTTTTAAAATAAATCTGGTTGTTATTTCTCCACCTAAAAATGTGTTTATCACAGTAACTAAGTCACCAATAATTACCAATGCTGTGACAAACAAGGTTAAATACAAAAGCCATTTTCTTATTTTTGATTCCCTAACTGCATATTCCTTTTTATAAATCCTGTTTAAAAACCAAGAAACTAAAATAAACAAAGGGAAAACTATAATTAAAGAGGAGACAGCAAATCTTATTGATTCATTAAATCCCGAATAATAAAAAGTTAATACATCTGGGAAAAAATAATTTACATACTGCCACATCAAAGTCACAAAGCTTACTGCAGACCAGTAAAGCGTGACTATGGCCAAAAGATGCAAAAACACATCCCTTGGCACATTTCTTTTAATTTCTTGTTCCATTTTTTTTATTTAATAATATTTTTTGTTTTTCCGTAAATTAGCCCAATAATTGACCCTAGTACGAAATGAAACAGACAATTTACTGCTATCCATAAAAATAGACCCAAAATACCTAATCCGCCGAATCCTACAATTGCAGACCCAAAATAGAATATCACGATGAAGGGTATATATATTAAACCATTGCCCCCAATATTTCCGAAAACAGGATCCAGCCCTCCCATTCTAATTATTAAGACATAAAAAAACATGTGCAACAATAATGCTATTACTGATAAAATTACTCCTCCCTTTAGCCAATACGGGCAGTTTTTCCAGGACATATTTTTATTTCTTAATAATGTTATTTAATTAATTTTAAATTTCCGTTTATAATGATTGGTTTTACCGCCTCAATTTCTGTTTTATAGTACGGAATTTCGGGAATAGGGTTGAGCAAAAATATTTTTTGGTTTAGCACATGAGCAAAGCCAATTTCCATTAAAGTGTTCCCGCCTATATAATTTTTTACGCCGTTTTTATCATAATTCAAAACAAGTACCGCGTCTGCCCCTTGCATAGCCCTCCAAAATTCCCTTATCGCGTCCATGTTATATTTCTGGTGTAGTTTAATCTTTTCTTTTTCTTCGTCAGATTTTCCTACCAACGCTTTATGCAAATCCGTAACAAAGGCATCATGTCCTATATTAATAAGCGCATCCCGCGCTTCAAGCATTTTCTCCGTATATTGCATACTCCCAATAATTCCTATTTTCATAGTTTATTATAGCACTCTTAATTAAAAATTTACCATTTTGGCGGGAAGGTTGGGCACTTCACTCTCATCATCTATCTCTTCACTAGATTCTTCAACCAAGGGCTGATCCGCCTCGGGCGGAAAGAATCCTCCTGCCTGAAGCTCCCAAAGTTTGCGATAAAAGCCTTTTTTCTTTTTTAATAATTCTGCATGACCTCCTTGTTCTATTATTTTACCACCGTCAATTACAATGATTCTGTCCATTTTTTGGATTGTGGATAACCTGTGAGCAATTACAATTGTTGTTTTATTTTTCATTAAGTTTGTCAGAGCATCTTGAATTAGCATTTCAGAGCGTGAATCCAAGCTGGATGTCGCCTCATCTAGCACTAAAATTGGCGAATTTTTAAGAATAGCCCGAGCTATTGCCACGCGTTGGCGTTCTCCTCCTGAAAGTTTTACCCCTCTTTCCCCAACAAAAGTTTCCAAACCAAAGGGTAAGTCGGCTATAAAATCATCGCAATGGGCAAGTTTCGCAGCTTTTTCAATTTCTTTTATACTGGCATCTCGTTTTCCATAGACAATATTTTCCGCCAAAGTTCGGTGAAATAAAACTGGATCCTGAGGAACCATTGAAATATTTTTTCTCAAGCTTTCTTGTGTAACTTCGGTAATATTTTGTCCATCTATTAAAATTTTACCTGAAGTGGGGGAGTATAGTCTTAAAAGTAATCTTACAAAAGTTGTTTTGCCCGCTCCCGAAGGCCCCACCAACGCCACCTTTTCACCTGGTTTTATTAATAAATTAACATTATTTAAAACTTTTCTAGTTTCATTAAAATTAAATGTTAAATCTTTGAATTTAACCTCGCCTCTTTCAACCAAAATTTCTTTTGCCATGGGTGCATCTTTTATCTCGTGATCTAAAAGAGAAATTTCCACCATTTCCTTTGCATCTGCATAAGACTGATACGCATTTCTGATAACGCGGGTAAATCCCCACAACTGATCCATCAAAGCCAATACATAAATTTGCAACATCACAAACGCTCCTATAGTTATAGCTCCCTGCTTCCAGTAATTGATGGCAAAATAAAATAGTAAAAACTCTATTAAAAACATCAAAAATGACTGCCCAGCTTCTACTAGAGAATCTAAATTCCACGCAAATTTTGTCATTTTTGCTTGATTGTTGGAAACTTTTTTAAAACCCTCTGATTCAAACTTGTGGCTGGAAAATAGTTGCACATTGTTTTGGTTTGTTATGGTGTCGGCCAGATATCCTGTTGTCTTAGAGTCTATCTCAGCCACTTTAACGTCATATTTTAATTTCCATCTTGAAAAAGTTACGTTAAACGCAAAAAAGATTATTGCCCAAATAAAGATTGTAAGAGCAATCCACTTATTTAAAAAAAATACCACGATAGTTATGGCAGTGATTTTGGTTATTAAGGGTAAAACATTCCAGTTTATCTGGTCACTCAAAGTCTCAAACGCCCTGGCAAAGCGGTTTACTTTTTGGACAAGAGATCCTGTAAAATTATTTGTAAAAAAATTATAGGAGTGGTCCATCATATGGTCATACATTTGCTGTTTTAAGCGGGCGATAGTGTCAGCCGAATAAACAACGTTCAAAAATGTTGCAGACCTATAGCACAGCCACATAAAACCATTTAGCACGGCTATTTGTACGATTATGATAATAAGCTGATGAGCTACTTGGCTTTTGTCGCCAGGGCTGGCAATCACATCAAAAAAATTCCTGTAAAAAATAGGTGTTATTACAGCAATAATGTTTGCAAAAACAATAGACAAAGAAAACAAAAATAACAGCCACTTTTGAGGCCTTATTCCTTTCCAAAAAGCAACCAAAACATGTTTGAGTTTTGCTTCTGGATAAACAATATTGCTTTGTAGTTTTTCTTTTTGCATGGGCTCTCACCAGTAGCCCTTATTTTATGTTGAGCTTATTTTTTATTTTGGCAATTATGTCTTTTGCGCTAAAGTCTGACTTTAAAATATAGTCTGTTTGGGCTGCTTCTACGGCCTCGCTTATGTGCTTCATGTCTCCCATATTTGTTAGAAAAATAATGGGCAAAATTATTCCCGAGGCTTTAATTTTCTTTGCCAAGTCAATCCCGTTCATTTTAGGAAGCATTATGTCCAAAATAGCCAAATCAGGCTTTTCCTTTTGGACTTTATTAAATCCATCTTCACCGTCTTCCGCCACAATTACATCAAATCCTTCTCCAGAGAGTGCGTCCTGCACTGCTGAAATATATATTTTATCATCTTCTACAAGTAAAATTTTTTTATTTTTGTTACTCATACTATTATTAATATTTTAATATTTTATACTGTTGGAATTACAAAATAAAACGTGCTTCCTTTACCTTCAATGGATTTTACTCCAATAGCCCCTTTGTGCGATTCAACTATGCTTTTTGAAACCGCCAGACCCAAGCCTGTTCCTTCTTTTTTGACAAACATACTCTTTGCCTGGGAAAATTTGTTAAATAAACTACCCATTTCCGCTTCGGGAATCCCTGCACCCGAGTCAGTTACGGCCACAAGTAAATAGTCAGCATCTTTTATAAAATCAATATCTCCTCCGTTCAAAAACCAATCTTTTTTTACAACTTGATTTTGTTTTAACACATCCGTCCCTTTTTTACAAAATAAAACCTCGACAACAATCTTGCCCTTTTCTTTACTAAATTTAATCGCATTTGAAATAAGATTATTTAAAACCTGAGAAATAGAGTAAGGATCAAAGTCTGCTGATTCTGGGATATCTTCTCCAAACACAGCGGAAAGCTTAATTTTTGCATCTTTTGCAGACCTACCAAAGAAACTAACCCGCCCCTCCACTATTTGTTTTATGTTAGAAGGCCTTTTTGAAATTTCAAATTTACCGGCTTCCATCTTTGCCATATCCAACAAATTATTTATCAAAGATAACATACCAGAAGAGTCTTTATAAATCATCTGCAAATATTCAGAAGATTTTGATTTACTAATTTTCTCAAACCTAATTGCGTCAATTGCCCTTTTTATCACGTCCAAAGGAGACCTTAATTCGTGCACAATCATTGAGGTAAAATCTTCCTTCATTTTTTCCACTTCCTTTTCTTCTGTTATATCGTGAAAAATAACAATGCACCCCAAAATTTTACCCTTTTCTGAGTCACTTTTAACAGGGGATGTTGCTATTTGGAAAAAACGACCTTGGAGTTGAACTTCTTCTGAAAGAAAAATTTTATCCAGCTTAACGCTTTCTTCAATCTTACCTCTAAAATCAAATTTCCCACTTAATTTGTCTATAAAATCAAAAATTGTCAGCTCTTTTTTGTCGCCTAAACCCACTGCTTTTTTCGCGGCAGGATTTACCACCATAATCCTATAATCGGGGTCTGTCATAACCACGCCCTCTGTCATTGAAAAAACCATAGCACTCAATTTTTTCTGTTCAATTTTTACAACCTCTTGAAGCCTGGAAACCGCACTTGAAGCTTGTTGGGTTATTTTATACAAAATGGTCATTTCTTCCTCCTTGTAAAGCCCGCTCGTTGTATCGGCAATAGTAAGCACGCCCACAACTTTTCCTGTTATAACCAAAGGAATGTTAAAAAATGACCGTACAGGCTCTTCAAGTTCTTCTGCTAGAACCACCCCAGACAATATTTCCTCAATTCTAGAAGATTTAAAATCTTTATTTAAAAGAGCCGACAAAGAGCCCAACATACGATTTTTAATATCATCCACAAATTTTCTTGAAACTGATTTTTCAAGATGCAGTTTAAAAATTATTTTTTCGGGCTCCAAAAACATATATGAAACAATGCTGTACTGAATAAACTGGTGAAGCGAGCCTGTAATAATGTCTATTATATTTTGTATATTAAGAGAATATCCTATTCTATCGCCAAGCTCCTTTAAAATTGAAAGTTCATACATTTTACGCCTTGATTCCGCTTCTCTCTTTGCTACATCAATCCGGTATTTTTTATTTTCCAAAAATATATAAACAAAAACACTGATTATTATAATAATCAAAACAAACAAAACCATTAAGATAGCGTAATCTGCCATTTTAACTTTTAATTATTTTCCGGTGATTTTTTCGGCCTCGCTTCTTGCATCTCGAAGAACTTTCAGTGTTGCCACAAAAACAACAAACCAAATTGCAAAAACCGGTAAAATTAGGAAAACGCTTCTTTCATCGCAAAACATAAAGCCGGTGCACACTATGCCCAGGCTGTACATTTCAACAAGCACGGTTAAAACCAGAGTACGAGTTAGTTTTCCGATTAAAGATCCCTTTACCAACTGGTAAACACCTCTACCTTTTATAAAAATATAAATACTGCCTACAATCAAAACCGGCCAGCCAACGCCTAAAATCAAAGTTTTTATCATGTCAAAATAACTCATATTTTTTATTCAACTTTTTTAATGTTGGGATATTTAGTAAAAATAAATCCCAGCGCACTCTTGATAATTTGCCCGGACAGCTCAACGTATTCGTCAATAAGTTTTTGCACAACTTCTCCAGGATTACCGTCAATGCTTGTAACATTTCCGGCGTCATCCACTGTAAGCCCTCCCACGTTTCTTGCCTTTACAATAGCTATGTCTGGCCCTAAAATTACCGCTTGTTTTGCTATTATCTCTGTTAATAGCGATAAATATTGATTTTTGTCTTCCACGTCAAAATTTATTTAATATTATTTAATAAAACAAAACGACCTTTTTTATTTTTTTATTATAGCACAATAAAAAACAAGGGCACAAAAGCCCCTGTGGATATCTTTGTGGACTTAGCGGGAATCGAACTCGCGTCTCCGCAATGCGAATGCGGCGTACTACCACTGTACTATAAGCCCAAGCCAGATTTTGCTTACGCAAAACTGGAATCTTCAATTTACAATTTACAATTTTCAATCAATTTCTAAATTCTTCAATTTATAAACCAGAGTAATCCGGCTTATCTGTAAAAAACCTTTTTCTGACTTCTTCATTTGGTAAAGAAAAAAGTTTTTTCCAATTGTGGATCTTATCCATATCAATTTTTAATGCCATTTCATATCCTCGTTGATGCGCCACATTATCTCTTCTGAATTTTTTTGAGTTTTCTTCTACTTCTTTTATCATTTGTTGATAGAACTCTTTTGCCTCGGTAAAATCGATATCTTCACTAGACTTTTTAATTTCTAATATATAAAAATCAGTCGCCTTTTTCATCGCCCGTTTTGCTTTTAGAAAATCTTTTTTTGACTCAATCACATGTTCCGCGTCGCTTTTTAATAAATCCAAAAAACCAAATTCTTTCTGAGATGCTTTTTCCCACAATCTTTTGCCTAAAAAACCAAAAAACTCGCTGGTTATTAGTTCTTCTTCTGACTGCGGTTCAAAATGGCAACGATAGAAGTGTGCCAATTCCTCACCCATAGTATTGCCGTTCAAAATCTCATTTATCCTACCTATAAAAATAATATCTAAGGGCTTCTCTTCTTCGCCATCTTTTAGCATACATTTAGCAAAAGAAGCGTGCCCCTTATCGTATACGGCGACTTCTGGCAAATTTTCTGCGGAGACGGAGAGTCCATATTCCTTGCCAAATAATTGGTTCATGTCGCATAAAAACTTTTTGCCCATAATACGCATAAAGGTTTCGTCATTCCAATCATATCCTTGTCCTTCAGCCCATTCCATAAATGCTTTTGTATTTTCGTCTGCGGTTTCTATACTTCTCTGTCTTCTTTCATTATATAGTTTTACTTTTTCATCTTCCGGTTGTTCTTTAAATTGTTCCGGCATAATTTTTATTATATTTTTACTTGTCGGGGTGGCCGAAATCGAATCGGCGCCACCGAGTCCCGAACCCGGCGTACTACCACTATACTACACCCCGTTATTGTTTTTCGTCTTTCTTTGTTTCTACCTCCATTTATATGCTTTTTATTTACCAGAATTTAAGTGCTTTACCATACTAACACGGTCTGCCGGCTTATTATCCCATTCATCAACTCCTTTTTGAATTTCTTTTTCTTTAAAGCCTAGTTTGTTATAAAGCGAGACCGCATTTTTATTTTGCGCAATAACACTAAGCTCTATATTTTTAACATTAAATCTATTTTGCGCTTCAGAAATACAGGATTCCATCAATTCTTTGCCGAGCTTTTTCCCCTGATATTTCTCTAGCACGGTTATTGCATGTACAAATGCCGTGTCACCGCCATACCATCCAAGCTCAACATACCCGCAAACCAGGTCTTCAATTTCCGAAACAAGGACTATAAATTTATCCCGTTCATCAATCCTTCTAGAAGCTTCCAACATTTCATCATCGGCAGGTTTTTCTGGTAATTTGTGGTCTCTTTCAGCGCGCAACCTACGCTGATCTTCAAATATATCTGCAACAGCTTGATAGTCTTCTTGCGAGGCATATCTTACGTCAGCTTCTTTTCCCTCAACCTCGAAACACCTTACAATTATACTTTCTTGCTCGCGCGATTCCTTCTGCTGCGGATTTCTTTCAAATTTTTCTGTCATAATATTTTTAAATTTATTATGTTACCCAGTATTTTTGCTTGGTCATCTCGTCTTTCTTGGTCTCAACTTCCATCTTCTCGCCCTCTGCTTTTTCTGCCATTTTTTGCAGTTCTTTATCGCTCATTTTACCCAATTTTGCAACTTCTGCCTCTAAAAAATCTTTGGTATTCTTTTTGGGATCATCCAAAACATAGCTCAAAAGGATATCTAAAATCTGGCCTATTTTTGGCCCTGGTTTTATGCCTAAAATCTTCATAATATCTCCGCCATTTACCTTTAGCATTTTAGCAGAAATAGGATCTTGGCTAACTTTGTCAATTAAGTATTTTAAATGCCTTAACTTATATGGCTCGGCTTTGGGTACGCCAGAGCCAATGCGATCTGCCATTCTAACTTGCAACAGCTCTTCTATGTTTTCTGGCCCCACATTTTTTACCAGTCTTCTTACAGAAGATTCTGTGACTTCTCCCACGTTATAGTAAAACAAATGAAACCTCACTAATTTTGTGATTTTTTCAACATCTTTTTTAGAAAACTTCAGTCTATTTAGGATTTGAAAAGCCATTTTAGCCCCCACAACTTCGTGGTTATAAAATGTGGCTTCTTCTCCCTCACCAACTTTAACTTTTGGTTTGGCTATATCGTGGAGAAGAGAAGCCAATCTTACCTGCATATTAAACTTTTTCTTCCCTGCGTATTCCAAAGACTTTATCGCGTGCTGATAACAATCATATATGTGATGCTTATTTTGTGGAATTCCATAATTATCTAATAATTCGGGCACAATATATTTTAACAGCCCCAATTCTCTCAAAAGCTCAATCCCGAATGCCGGGCTTTCGGACATAATAATTTTCAAAAATTCATCTCTTATTCTTTCTTTTGAAATAGCTTCTATCCAAATACTATTTTTTTTAATTGCCTCGGCGGTTTCTTTTTCTATTGTAAAACCAAGCGTAGTAGCAAACCTCACGGCTCTTAGCATTCTTAAAGCGTCTTCAGCAAACCTTTCCTTTGGGTTCCCAACTGTTTTTATTCTTTTATTTTTTAAGTCTTTTTTTCCTTCAAACAAATCTACCAGCTCGTTTTTAGCCTGCCCTGAGCCAGGTCGAAGGGCCATGGCGTTTATTGTAAAATCCCTTCTGCTCAAATCTTCTTGTAAAGTTTTGGCATATTTTACCTCATCGGGGTGGCGCTTATCAGAATATTTTGCTTCTACTCTATAGGTGGTAATTTCTATCTCGGGAATTTTAGCGTTTTCTGTGCGTACGGTAACTGTTAAAAAGTTGTTTTCATAAAAACTGTCTGGAAAAACTTTTTGGATTTCCTCTGGCTTAGCATTTGTGGTAACATCCCAGTCATTTGGATTTTTATCCATCAAAAAATCACGCACGCACCCGCCCACGATAGCAGCCTCAAAACCGGCCTTTTGCAGATTTTTCAAAACAGATTTTACCTCTTTTGGTATAATCATAATATAGTGCCCCCAGGAAGATTCGAACTCCCAACTTTTGGTTCGAAGCCAAATATGATGTCCATTTCACTATGGGGGCATTTTTGAATTCTACCATTTTTTGTGCTATAATCAAGAAATTAAGCTAAAATCAAATGAAAAAGCCTTTACTAATCTTATTATTTTTGGTATTATTTTTAATTCCCGCTTTAGCCAGCGCCGCGGGACTAGTACCTTGCGGAGGAGCAGGAGAGCCGGTTTGTAGTATTGGATGTTTTTTTGTAATGCTTGCCAATATCTATAATTTTCTTGTAGGAAAAATTGCCCCAGCCTTAGCAATATTGGCCTTAACAATAGGTGGAATAATCCTTGTAGTTTCTGCTGGAAATCCAAGCGCAGTGGGTTTGGGCAAAAAAATTATATATTCTGCGATTATAGGATTAGTTTTGGTTTATTGCTCATGGCTGATTATAAACGTAATTTTAACAACCATCGGGTTTAATTTGGGATCATGGTTTAACCCAAATATGAGCTGTTAAATAAAATCTCGCCCCCGTAGCTCAATTGGTAGAGCAGTTCCCTCTTAAGGAATTGGTTCTGAGTTCGAGTCTCAGTGGGGGCACAAATATGGACAAACTAAATAAAATAGAGTATACTATATTATTATAAGTAAAAAAGAGAGTATGAGTTTAAAAACTAAAGAAAAAGCAAAAATTATAAAAGAAGTTGCAACTAGTGAAAAAGACACTGGGTCTTCTGAAGTACAAGTTGCTTTGCTATCAAAAGAAATAGACAGGTTGGCGTTACATTTAAAAAAACACGCCCAAGACATCCACTCAAAAAGGGGGCTAATAAGAATGGTTATACAAAGGAAGAAATTGCTGGCTTATCTAAAAAAATCCTCTGAAAAAAGATACTTGGCCATTGTTAAAAAAATAGGACTTAAAAAATAACACTCGCGATGCAGCCAAAACCAAAAGAACAGAGAGTAGAGGTGCTGATTGATGTGCAAAATCTATATCATTCGGCAAAAAATCTTTATCACGCAAGGGTAAATTATCAGGAAGTTTTAAAACAGGCAGTTGCCGGAAGAAAGTTTATTAGGGCTTTTGGCTATGTGGTGCGCACAAAAACTGGCGAAGAAACGCCTTTTTTTGATGCCTTGAGCAAAATTGGTATTGAGACAAGAGTAAGAGATTTACAAGAATGGTATGGAGGCGCCAAAAAAGCAGACTGGGATGTAGGCATAGTTATAGATGCTATTAGAACATCTCCAGGCTTAGATGTAATTGTCTTGGTTTCTGGAGACGGTGATTTTATTGCTCTTGTAGAATATTTAAAAAACCAGGGAAAGCGCGTGGAAGTAATGGCTTTTGGAAAAACAACCTCAGGCAAACTAAAAGAAATTGCAGACGAGTTTATAGACCTGGACGAAGGCCTCCCCAAATTCCTCCTAAAAAAATAAAATAAACGGGCGCGATACTGATTTACAAATAACATACCAATCATACTAATTTAGTCATTAGTGTAATCGGCATGATATTTGGTATCTTAGTATTGCTCTCAAAATAAATGGCAGTAAAAGATACGTTTGAGGTAAACATAAGCGAGAAAACTATTTCCGTCAAAACAACAAATTGGACCGAGCAAGCCTCTGGTTCTTGTTTAGTTCAGCTGGGAGAAACCGTGGTTTTAGTAACCGCAGTTATTTCCCCACACTCCAGACCAGATATAGATTATTTTCCTTTGATGGTAGAATACGAAGAAAGATTTTATGCTGCAGGAAAAATTTATGGGTCTCGCTTTGTAAAAAGAGAAAGCAGGCCATCAGATGAGGCTATTTTAACAGCTCGCATGATAGACAGGGCAATAAGGCCTTTGTTCCCAAAAGACTTTAAAAAAGAGGTTCAGGTTGTGGTAACCTGCCTTTCGTGGGATGGAGAAAATGACCCAGATATTTTAGGAATGATTGGAGCATCCTTTGCTCTATCTACTTCTCAAATCCCTTGGAATGGACCCTTGGGGGCTATAAGAATAGGCAGGGTAAATGGAGAGCTTATTTTTAACCCCACCTATAAACAAAGAGAAGAAGGAGACATGGATTTGACTTTATCAGCCATAGAAAGAGATGGGGATATTTTAATCAATATGATTGAAATGGGAGCAAAAGAAATTGCAGAAGATGATGTTCTAAAAGCTTATGATGCTGTAAAAAAAGAACTGCAACAAGTTATTGATTTTCAAGTAAAAGCAGTCAAAAAAATTGGAAAGGAAAAGGATGAATTTTCACCCGCAGTAGAACTGGAAATTGAAAAAGAAATAAAAGAATTTTTAGGTGATAAAGTGGAAAAAGCCATTAATGATGCGCCGAAAGGAGAAAAAAATCTGGGAGCTGCTGAACTTCTAAAAGAAGATTTGGTAAAATACTTAGATGAAAAATATCCTAATGAGGGCAAGACCAAGCAGGCACTTCCATATTTTGAAAAGGAAATTGAAAGAATAATTATAAAAAATATAATTGAAAGAGATTACAGACCAGACGGTAGAAAGCCAGAAGAAATAAGGCCATTATCTTGCGAAGTAGGAGTTTTACCAAGAGCCCATGGCTCTGGAGTTTTCCACAGAGGACTTACAAAAGTGCTTTCTGTGCTAACTTTGGGAGGTCCTGGTGACCAACAAATAATAGAAGGCATGGAAGTGGTGATGAAAAAAAGATTTTTACATCACTATAACTTTGCTGCATTTTCTTCAGGAGAAGTCTCTCCTATGAGAGGACCAAAAAGAAGAGAAATTGGCCACGGACATTTAGCTGAAAAAGCCTTGTCTCCGGTTATTCCAGATATAAAAGATTTTCCTTATACTATAAGAATAGTGTCTGAATCTGTGTCCTCAAATGGATCTACTTCAATGGCCTCCACTTGTGCAGCTTGTATCGCATTAATGGATGCTGGCGTGCCTATAAAGGAACCTGTGGCAGGAATTTCTGTGGGATTGGCAAAAGATGAGGAAACTGGCAAATACAAAGTCCTAACAGACATTCAGGGTCCAGAAGACCATTATGGAGATATGGACTTTAAAGTGGCAGGAAGCAAAAACGGAATTACAGCCATTCAAATGGATATTAAAATAGATGGCATAGACAGAAAGATAATAGAAGAAGCTTTAGAAAGGGCAAAAGATGCAAGATTTAAAATACTTGATATAATAAAGAAACAGATACCCGAACCTAGAAAATCATTGTCACCTTATGCTCCAAAAATCTTTTCCATGATGATTAACCCTGCTAAGATTGGAGAGGTTGTAGGACCAAAAGGAAGCGTTATAAACAAAATCATTGAAGAGTGCGGAGGCGTGGCAATTGATATAGAAGATTCAGGATTTGTGGCTGTAACAGGACAAAATCAGGAAGACGTAGACAAAGCCGCAAACTGGATTAAGGGGATTGTAAAAGAAATTGAAATTGGAGAAATTTACACAGGAACCGTCAGAAAAATTATGGACTTTGGAGCATTTGTAGATATTTTACCAGGACAATCAGGACTGGTACACATATCAAAGTTTGTAAAAGACAGGATAGATAAGGTTTCAGAAGTTGTAAAAGAGGGAGATATAATTCCGGTAAAAGTAGTGGAAATTGACAGCATGGGCAGAATAAACCTTTCTGCCATAGATGCTGGGTTCAAACCTAAGCCTAAAAATAAATAAAAACTTCGCTTTTATAGATGCCTACTCAAACAGAAGAACAACAAGCAAAAGATTTTTTGAAAAGGGCTGAAATAAGGACCATGAAAAAGGATTTAAGATCCTTAAGAGAAGGTGATGCTTTAAAAGAAAGGGACAAAATAGCTAAAATTCAAACGATAGAAGAGCAACAAACAGAGAAGATAAAAAAAGAAGCAGATAGGTCTGGCATGGAAAAAGTCCTTTCAGCAAATGAAAATGAAGAAAAAATTGCTGAAAAAGATTTAAAAAACTACGCCACAGAAGAAGAACGCCAGCAAATATTTTTACTTGAATCCCAGAGGCTAAGTTTTGAAAAACAAATAGACGCGATTGACAAAGAAAAAAATCCGGCTTTGAAGCTTGAAAAAAATAAACTTCTCTTACAAAAAAGAGACGTGCAAGCTAAGCTAACTTCCGTCTTAGAAGAAGAAAAAAGGATAGAGGGAGAGCAGGGCGTAGTAACAGAAAGCGCAAAAACCAGTACAATAGCTTCTCAAAAAAAATCCTTAGAACAACGGAGGTGGGATATAGATAAAGATATACAAGAAATAGAAAAAAAACGATGGGCGCTGGAAAAACAAATACAAGACATAGATAGCAAAATAACAGAAATAGACCGAAGATCAGAACAGATTACAACTGAAAAGAATGGCTTAAGGGATAAGGTTTTGGGCATGGATAAGTCGTTGAGAGACATATATTCTGGTGTTATAGCTAAAACAGAGGAAAGAAGAAAGGGCCAAGCGCAGGATCAAATAACACAAAAAGAAGCGCTTTCAAAAACAAGGACAGAAGAAAAAGAAAAAATACAAAGAGAACAATGGGGGGGATTAGCTGTTCCAAAGAAAAAAGAATTTTTAAAATCAGCTCCCGCCAGCTTTAAAGAAAAACTGGCAGAATCAACAGCCAAAGAGGAAGAACAAAGAGCCAAATTTATGCAGAATATAAACCAAATTCCAATACCACGTAAAAAATAATTAATTAAAACTATGGACAAAAAATTAGCAGAAGAATTAAAGCAAACATTAGAAAACGAAAAAGTATCTCTAACTACTCAGCTAAAAAGCTTTGCTAAAAAAGACGATTCCCCAAAGGGGGACTGGGAAACCACATACCCCAACCGCGAAAACGGAAGTATGGAGGAAGAAGCAGATGAAGTGCAAGAGTATGGTAATATGCTTCCTGTGGAACACAGCCTGGAGCTGAAATTAAGAGACGTGAACATTGCTTTAGAAAAAATCAATTCTGGTAAAGGATATGGAATCTGTGAAAAATGCGGAGCAGAGATCAAGCCGGAAAGATTAAAAGCTGTTCCCGAAGCCCGACTCTGTATGAAACACAACAAATAATAAAAAACCGTCCCGGAAGTGGGGCGGTTTTTTTATGTATTTTATTTATAGCTTATATTTGCTCCGACTGCGTATTTTGCCAGAGGGTTTGTTGATCCCACAACCTGAAAGTGCAAATGGCACCCTGTTGGTCCAACTACGTTTCCTGTATTACCTACTGACCCAATTCTCTCGCTACGCGTAATTTGAGCTCCTGGTTTTACATAAACATAAGAAAGATGACCATAGTAAGTAACTGTTCCATTAGAGTGCAAAATGGTCACATAATTTCCCATACCTAAATTCCACGCATTGTTAAATACAGCCCTCTGAACCACGCCAGAAGCTGCAGCATAAACAGGGGTTCCGCACTTATTGGCAACATCAACGGCATTATAATAGTGAAGGCCTTGGGTTATTTTTCCTTCAACGGGGAATATAAAATAATTATCCGCCAACGGAATTTTGTTTACAGAAGGCGCCACTTTGGGCATTACTCCCCCAGGAACAACTAAAATATCTCCAATAAAAATATCTCCCTGATTGACAAGGTTGTTAAAGGCAATTATATCACTTTGCTTGGATTTATAGGTTTGTGCAATCCCCGAAACAGTATCTCCTGACTTTATAATATGTAAAACCCCGTCAACCGGAAGAATTGCCAAATTCTGTCCCACTTTAATAACCGAAGGCTTTGTAAGACTATTAGCCAAAAGCAAAGTATCCACAGATATTCCGTATGAGTTTGCAATTGAGGCTAAAGTGTCTCCCGGCTGTACAGTATATTCCACAATTTCTTTGCTATTTTTGCTTTGCGTGTCGCTTCCAATTATGTCTCCCAAAACCTTTCCTGTGACAAGAGTAGGCGTGGACACACCTGCTAGCGTATTATTTTGTATAATTTTTAAATCCGGGCTTTCTGTAGCAGCTGCACTTGCTTGGCTGGAAAATAAACTACTTGCGCTTGCTTCAAAATTATTATTAAAAAAAGAATTAAAAAATACTACACGGCTGTTATTTAGCCCGCTTACATTAATAGAGCTTTGGCAAGATCCGCACATCAACCCAAACATAATAAATGCGGTGAGCCCAAAATAAAAAGAAGGGTTTTTCAGCAATCCTTTTGAATGTCTTTTTTCCAACCTCCTTGCCGTACTCCTGATATATTTGGTTAATTTTTTGGGTAAACCCATAATTAAAACTTAATTCAGTTTAGCACCGCCCAAATACAAGGTCAAGCTTTTTATGCACAACCTATCCACTGTGCTATAATAATTTAAAATGGAGTTAACTTCCCCTAAAATAATAAAGGAGCTTCTCTCAAAAAATGATGCAAAACCCAACAAAATTCTTGGGCAAAATTTTTTGATAGACAAGCACATTCTTAAAAAAATTATTGACTCGGCAGACTTAAAATCAACTGACCTTATAATAGAGGTAGGCCCAGGCATTGGCACATTAACTCAAGGGCTGGCTGAAACCGCAGGCAAAATTATTGCTGTAGAAAAAGATATAAAAATGTTAAATGTTTTATCAGAAACTCTAAGTGCCTTTAAAAATATAGAAATAATAAACGCCGACATCTTAAAAATAGATCCTAAGCTCTATACTCAAGGCCCATATAAAATAGTTGCCAACATTCCATATTATTTAACGTCCCCTTTAATTAGAATATTTTTAGAATCTGCCAACCCACCAGAAGACATTATTTTGATGCTTCAAAAAGAAGTTGCCCAAAGAATTTGTGCAAAGCCAAATAAAATGAGCTTGTTAGCGGTGTCTGTGCAGTTTTATGCAGAGCCCAAAATTATTTCTTATGTTTCCAAAAATTGTTTTTGGCCTGCTCCAAAAGTGGATTCTGCCATAATTAGAATCACTCCATCTTCTTCCTTGTCATTCCCGCGCAAGCGGGAATCCAGAGAACTTTTCTTTAAAATAGTAAAGGCCGGTTTTTCCCAGCCCAGAAAACAGCTGGCCGGTAATCTATCTAAATCTCTAAAAATAAAAAAAGACACTGTTGATAGGTGGCTTTTAGAAAATAACATAAAACCCACACAGCGCGCTGAAACGCTATCGGTGGGCGACTGGCAAAACCTAACAAAATCCCTCCCGAAAGCCGGGCTTTCGGGAAATAAAATATGCCGATAAGAAAAATACAATTTGTGCCAGCTGAATTTTATCATATTTTTAACCGTGGCAACGGTAAGCAGAATATTTTTTACCATGACAAAGACAGATATAGATTTCTTCAAGCAATTTATCTATCAAATAATGTTAATACCTTTCTAGGCATTGAGGAATTAGAAAGAGGTAAAAGTGGCTATGCCCTTGCTGACATCAAAAATATCCTCGAAACAAACATGATTCCCCACGATCCATTAGTTAGGATTTGTGCAGACTGTTTAATGCCGAATCATTATCATTTTTTAATTCAAGAAATAAAAGAAGGTGGCATTAGTAAATTTATGCAAAGACTGGGCACTAGTTATGCAAAATATTTTGTCACAAAACATAAACGTCCAGGAAGTTTATTTCAGGGACGATTTAAGGCGACACACATAGAAAACGATGACCAACTAAAATACTTATTGGCCTACGTTAATGCCATTAACCCTGCGCAGCTTGTTGAGCCGAATCTAAAGGAAAGAGGAATTAAAAATCTTAAAAAAGCTTTAGACCAAGTTAATAATTATAAATGGAGTACCCATTTTGAATTTATGGGAAAAAGAGAATCAATTCTTATAGATAAGGGGTTATTAGGAGAAAATTATCCGAACGCAAAAATCTATTACGCGTTTATAAAAGATGTATTACAGGGGAAAGAAAATAAAATGTGGACAACAATAGAAAAATTAGCACTTGAATAATCCCGAAAGCCGGGCTTTCAAGAAGAAGGGCTTTCGGGAGGAATAAAAAGTTTTCCACAGTTGACCCATAACGCTTAACCTTTCGCTTATGGTATAATATAAGAATTTAAATTAATTTTATTTACAAAATAACAAAACTGCTATGGCTGAAGGCAACCTTACTGGACCAGAAGGAATATTGATGTTGTGTGTGGCTGGAATATTAGATGGTATAGGCCTTATCCTTTTTTGCCTCTCTTGGCTAGGAATAGACGACTATGCCATATTAGACGTTTTGGGAATGCTTATAATAGGCGGGTGGATGTTTTTTAGGGGTGGCGGACTAAACGAAAAAATTATCAAAAGAGGCCTAAGAAGGTTTGGAATAGCCACCGTTGTAGAACTAGTACCATTTTTAGGCGGCATTGCCCCCTCTTGGACCATACTCGTCTGGAAAGAGCTTAAAGATTAGCTTTATAAAAGTATGTTAAATTATTTTTTAAAAATCCTCAAAAACAAAAAAATACTATTTTTTGTCTTTTTGTCTATTGTCATTTTTTGTTTTGGTTTTTTTTCAACATCAATTCAAAAAGTGCATGCAGTTAGTGGAGGTGATCCATCGCAGTATGATGCTTGCGAGCGAGGCTGTCATACAAATTATACGGGGGATGAACTGGACGATTGCATTTCGGCTTGTATGTGGGAACTTGGGCACCAAACAGACAGTTTTACAAAAATATTGGGAGAGGAGTTGGCGCGAGAGTATGGAAAAATGGCCGAGGTGATGGCTGTTCCATTTGCTACTTTTGTTTTTGCGATAGGGGCCGTTATTATCAGTATAGGAGGATCGCTTTCTGTACTAGCTTCTACTATTTTGGTAACAGTGCTTGGTATGCTTGACAGTGTAGGTTGTTATACATGTATGACTAATACTGCTGTGGCAGCGGGTTGGCCCATGGTTAGAGACTTGGCCAACATGTTTGTAGTACTGGGGTTTGTGGTTATAGGATTAGCTACTATATTAAGATTTAGAGAATATGAGGCAAAAAAACTTCTACCAAAACTAATAATAGTTGCTCTTTTGATAAATTTTTCACTCCCCATTTGCGGTATATTTATTGACGCTTCAAATATAACTGCAAAATATTTTTTAAAAAGCGGAGGGTTTTTTGCAAACAGTTGGGGGCAAACATTGGACGGCCAATTAAAGATACTCTTTAACGCCTGGAAAATTGACGATTACATTAAGGCCTCTATACAATTATTAGGTTCAATAGGGGGTATAACATTTTATAATATAATGGCTATGGTAATTTTTTTACTTTATGCCTTTTTGTATATTTTTAGAATTATTGCTCTTTGGATATTAGTTATTTTATCTCCGTTGGCCTTTGTTTTTTATGTTTTTCCGTTTACAAAAAAGTTTTTTGATATGTGGTGGAGCAACTTTTTGGGATGGTGTATTATTATTGTTCCTATATCCTTTTTTGTTTGGATAGCTGATAAAATAATGGCGGGTATAGTCCTCACAAGTACAACCCCCGGCGAACCCCCGAGCTTTTTCAGTTATTTAATCCCTGGGTCATTTATGATAATCGGATTTCTTTTTTCAATACGAATGTCAGCGATGGGAGCGAGCGCTGCGGTTGGGGCGGCAAAATGGACTGGCGGCAAAATCACCGGCGCCACTGGAGGAACTCTAAAAGGATTAGCTAATACAAGAGCTGGACAAAAAATTAGCAGGGGAGCTGTGCTGGCAGGTGAAAAAATGGGTCTTGTTGCGCCAGGCACAACCAACTTGATGAAGCAAAAACATATGAAAGAACACGAAAGCGAAAAGAGGGTTTCCACCCTGCCAGACGACCAAGTGATGAAAGGCGGATTTACGGGCAGAACACCTATAAGCAAGAGGGGGAGGAACGACAAATTTGAATTTATAAAACAATCTGTTGAAAGTGGCAAAGCAGGAGAATGGCTGAACAAGGGTGAAATTACCCAAGATCAGTATGATAAAGGAGTAGCATACTACAAATCACACGGTGGTCCAATAGGCGCGCTGGCTGAAAAAGATTACCGCGTAGCGGGACACGGAGCAGCTAATCCAACAATTGCCCAAACAAAAAAAAATGTACAATTTTCAGAAAATCTTTCAAAAGGTATGTCTGGCAAACAGCTTAGGGGCATAAGCGCAGATGATATGGATAGAGCGCTTAATCCTGATATGCACGATATAATTAAAGAACAGTTCACTCCAAATACCGCGAAACAATTTAAAACTTCTGATCCAACATTAAAAACTGCTTTGAGAACCCACCTTGGGGCAGTTGGCACGGCCGGAACGCTGGCAAACGACATTCATATAGCAACCGATCCGAAAGAAAAGGCTAAGCTCCAAAAAGTATATGATGCACTAGACAAAGCAACTATTTAAAAATAATTACAAACCCATGGAAGAACAAAAAAATAACATCCGCGTTCTTTTATCAGATAAGGCAGAACTTATTCTTGGCGAAATACTAAAGAATTTTGGTTTGGAAGATAAAAATGTTATTGTGGACCGCATTATAAAAAACTTTGCGCGGGAAAACCTATCTGAGAATAGCCTAGTTAACTCTCTGCAAAAGGACTTGGAAGTCACCCAGCAAATGGCCACTGATGTTGCAAAAGAACTTATAAGCAAAGTTATGCCGTTATTAGAAAAATATCCGGAAGAAAAATTTAGCGACCCTGTTTTTAGAGAGCAGGTTTCAGAAAAACTTTTTGGTCCTGAAAAAAAGGAAAATAAAACCAAACCAGAAGACATTTTTTCTAAAATAAAAACGCCGATAGGCGTGGAAAATGCCTTGCAGAAAAAACAATCAAATCCTCCTGAAGCAAAGACTATAGAATCTCCGCAAGACGAAAAGATTGTTGCTCCTGCGCCAAAAAGAAAATCGCGATTGCCACGTAAGCCAGCTACTAAAACTACTAAAGAATCCGTGTCAGAACAACCCAAAAAACAAAACAGTGGGCCAGACAAATATAGGGAACCCATAGGATAATAATTTTTTGTAAATAAAGAGGGGAGTGGTCTCATGTGAGACCACTCCCCTTTATTTTGCCATCCTCGATGGCCTATTTGCCCTGCTTAAAAGCAGCGAGAACATCTTTGCCCAAGCCTGTCGAAGCGCCAATCACCTCTATTACAGACTTATTAACCTTACCGCGCTCCGTCTGAACCAGCCGAATCGCTTCCTCAATCGACATTTCCTTGTGACGTTCACGTAGCTCAGCAATTCGGTCAGAGACGTTTTTTAGTTCGGTAATGTCAGCTTCTTGCTCATTCCGCTCTTTTTCTGCCTTGTCAGCGGCCTCTGCAACAGAGCCTCCCACCATCAGTTCGTTAACAGTAAACTGATGTATGGTAATCCCTAAGGACGGATGTCCAAAATTGGCCGTACCTTCTCGCAGATTTTTGATGTCTTGCCTCCTTTTCTCAATTTGTTTTTCCAGCTCCTCTTTTTCAGCATCAGAGTAAGCATTAAAAATGGCCATTAATCCATCCCAGTTTGCTTTGCCGTCGGGGTCCTTAGAAACCCATTCTGAGTGCTTAATATCATAAACAGCAGGCTCCGACTGTGGTTTGTCAAAAAACCGCATCCATGTGCTCGTGGGAATCGGGCTTCTTTTTCCCTTAACCGTAACATCTGGCAAAACAGTCCCCAAAAGCGCCTTTGCCAACACTGCGTGGGCGCTATCCCGCAAGCTCTGAGCCTCTTCCCAATTTGCAGGCCCTTCTTTGTTGGAGCTGGCCCAGGTTTTGATTCGGTCTTCAATCACGTTGCGCATGATTTTTTTGACTCCCACTTCTCCGCCACAGTTCAAATACATAAGATATGAACTTGGCTCCTCGGCAATCCCAGGCGTCCATGTAACACTAGATGTCATTGTGACAAGCGCTCGATCTGGTGTCCTGACTTCTTGCCGAGGAATCTCATCGCTTACTTTCTCAGTTTTGATGAGAATAAAGTCAAAAACAAAGGGACGAAGTGGAAAAAAATTCCATCCTTCTTTCAGGACAACTTCTTGCCTTCTCCCTAAAAATGTCAACAAGCCTTTGTGAATCGGGTCTGCGGGAATTTTATTAAGGCCGTTGACCACAAACAAGGCTCCAAGCGAAATTGCCATGGCCAACATTAGCCATAAACTGCCCGCGCTGAAAAAGCTTGAAACCAACACAATCACTATCAAAACCAGCTCTGTACAAAGAATTCTCATAGTGCACCATCCTTTCAAATTAGAAAACGGTTAGTTAATGGCCCGGAATGAGCCATATTTGGCAATGTGCCCTATTATTAATCATATCATATTTTAAGACATATGTCAAGATGTTAAAAACTCTTGTTTTTCTGTATTTTTATACGTGCTATAATAAATGAATTTAATATCAAAACATGGAAAGATATCCTATACCACAGTTTATTGAACAAGAAGGAAAAATTGCTTTCTTTATTTCCTTCAGACAATTTTTTTACCTTGTTGGGGCAGGAGTGGTTTGTTTTCTATTATATTACGTTTTGCCGTTTTTCCTTTTTGTTGTCATAAGCATTGCAATTTTTGGAGGAGCTGTTGCTTTGGCTTTTGTGACTATAAATGGAGTCCCCGTACTAAATATGATTTTGGGTTCTATAGGTTTTGCAGTGGGAGGTAAAAATTACACATGGAAAAAGAAAGAATCTCCTTATCCTTTCAAACCTATATCCAGAACTAAAATAAAAAAATTAGATCAAGGTCCTGTTTTACAAGCGCAGAAAAGCCAGCTGAGAAAAATGCAAACAAAAGTTGAAACACAAGAAAAATAAATTATGGCCGAATCCGCAACACAACAATTTTTGGAAATACAAGATATAAGAGAGGGGGTTTTGTTGCTAAAAAATAACCAGATAAGGGGAGTTTTGATGGTCTCTTCTATAAATTTTGCTTTAAAATCAGAGGATGAACAAACTGCCATTATTTATGCTTTCCAAAGCTTTTTAAACTCTTTAGATTTTTCATGCCAGATTGTAATCCAATCCAGAAATATAAATATAACTCCGTACCTGGACAGCTTAAAAGATTTGGAGGAAAGGCAGCCTAATGAATTACTAAGAGAACAAACCAAATCTTACCGCGAGTTTATAAAAAATATGGTAGTAGGGGATACTGTTATGACCAAAAACTTTTATGTGGTAGTGCCTTACAACTTGATGGAAGTTTTTGGAATGAAGGGCGCTGGAAAACAATTTAATTTTTTAAAACAATTTTCAGGAGGACAAAACGGACCCGGAGGCACTCCACAGCCCATGAAGGATGATGATTTTCAAAGATGTAAAACCCAGCTTTGGCAAAGAATGGAATATCTGGCCATGGGGTTACGAAGGTGCGGGCTAGAAGCAATGCCTTTGACCACCCCCGAGCTTATAGAACTTTTTTGGGCAATACATCATCCCGAGCAAGCAGAAGTGGGATACTACCCAGAAATTTTACCCGAACTATTAAAATAAACTATGGCTTTAGATTTTTTAAACAATCTTTTTGGAAAAAAACAGGAAAATCTGGCTGACAATAAAATCTTCGAGGAAGAACAATTTGATGTAAGAGATATTATTGCCCCACCATATATTGGAGTAATGCAAGACAAAATAAAACTTGGCGAAAGGTTTGCCAAATCGTTTTTTGTATTTTCCTATCCCAGGTATTTAAATACCGGCTGGTTCTCGCCCGTAATTGATTTAAACACTCCAATGGATATTTCCTTTTTTATACATCCTGTAAGTTCAGAACTTATTTTAAAAAAATTAAGAAAAAAGGTAACCGAGGTTTCTTCAGAAATAATGGAAAGAGAAGAAAAGGGATTAATCAGAGACCCTGCGCTACAAACAGCCTACCAAGATATTGAAGCTCTTCGCGACAATTTAATGACGGCCCAAGAAAAAATGTTTCGCTTTGGGGTTTACATCACAATTTATGAAAACTCCGAAAAAGAATTGCGCGACACAGAACTTACTTTAAGATCAATTTTTGAATCCAGACTAATTTACATCAAACCGGCTTTATTTAAACAAAAGGAAGGATTTATTTCCTGCAGCCCTTATGGCATGGACTTAATAGATGTACACACTCCCATGGACACGGCTCCACTTTCCACTTCTTTCCCTTTTATTTCCTTTGATTTAAGCTCTAATGAAGGAATTTTATATGGAATAAACAGGCACAATAATTCTTTGGTTTTGTTTGACAGGTTTAGTTTGGAAAACGCCAATATGGTTTGTTTTGCAAAATCAGGCTCAGGAAAATCTTACGCAATAAAACTAGAAATTTTAAGATACTTGATGCAGGGGGTAGATGTAATTGTTATTGACCCTGAAAATGAATATGAATTTTTGGCTGATGCTGTGGGTGGAGCGTTCTTTAAAATTTCTTTGACTTCCCAAAATCACGTTAATCCTTTCGACTTACCCATTCCCGGTCCCGACGATAATCCTGATGACATTTTAAGGTCAAATATTATAAACTTAGTGGGACTTTTAAGAATTATGCTGGGCGGATTGAGCGCGGAAGAAGACAGCGTTTTAGACGAAGCACTATCTGAAACCTATGCTGTTAGAGATATAACCGGACAATCAGATCCAAAAACCTGGCAAAATAATATTCCCTTAATGTCTGACTTTGAAGAAATTTTAGAAAGCATGACAGGGACTGAATCATTAGTAAAAAGAATAAAAAAATATACAAAAGGAACTTTTTCCGATTTTTTCAACCAACACTCAAATATTTCCATAGACAAAAGCTTTGCTGTTTTTGGAATAAGAGACATGGAAGACTCTCTAAGACCCATTGCGCTTTATATTATTATGCGTCATGTCTGGAATACTGTTAGAACACAGCTAAAAAAGAGAATTTTGGTTATTGACGAGGCGTGGTGGCTTATGCAGTCAGATGACGGAGCATCGTTTTTGTTTGGAATGGCAAAACGAGGTAGAAAATACTGGCTAGGGCTTACCACAATAACCCAGAACGTCTCTGACTTTATGGGTTCAGATTACGGAAGAGCAATTATTACCAACTCTTCACTTCAACTTTTAATGAAGCAATCTACTGGTGATATTGAGCTCGTACAAAAAACTTTCAACTTAACAGAACAAGAAAAATATTTGCTTCTTGAAGCTGCTGTGGGTGAGGGTTTATTTTTTGCGGGAAGAAAACACGTGGCAATTTCTGTAGTTGCCAGCCAGACAGAAAATGAAATTATAACCACAAGTCCCGCAGAGGTCTTAAAAATGAGAGAAGACAAAAGAAAGCTCTCTGAAAATATATAATTGCTTTAGGCAAAGAATGCTAAAAAAAACAAAAATAAAAACTTTTTTGCAGCTGGCTGTTGTTAGCTTGTTTTTGACTACCGCAAAATTCGCGCATGCTCTTGAAGCAAGTTATCCTACAATATTTGGCCTGTCTTTGGGCGACAGCCCTTCGCTTCCCGAATATGCAAAATACTTTTTTAATATTGGCATAATCTCAGCGGGAATTTTGGCCGCTCTAGTAATTGCGTTTGGCGGAATTTATTATTTAGTAGATTTTGGCAGGGGAAAGTTCAAAAGCGAAGGAATGGAGTGGATAAAAGCTGGCACGCTCGGACTTTTGCTTATAATGTGTGCCTACTTAATTGTTTACACTATAAACCCCTACTTGGTTATTTTTGATTTGAAAGGACTGGCCCCTCTTGCCTTTCTTTCCAATTTATTTAGCTCTCCGTCATCTTCTCTGCCAGTTGAAGTTTATACAGAAATACCCATAGGAATATTGACTGAAAACCTTTTAACCCGAACTATGGACTGCTATAATTTTGACGGCAATGGCGACCCTATTGAAGGAGAGCCCCTAACCGTAGACGATGGTAGAAAATTATACGGCCCCACCTATTTAAAACACGACCAGGCAGACTGCTTCTTAAAGCTGGCTGAGGCTATTGAAAAAAAGTCAGACATAGCCAACCAATTATCAATAAAAATTGCCGAGTTAATGCAACAATGCCAATGTTCTGAAGGCACTTGCGATACGCAATGGAACTCTAAATGCCCGGAAAAGCCACCTTGCAACAAGGCCAAAGGTATATGCAAGCCCATTTTAGATGAAAGTTGCTGTCCTGCTGACGTAAAAAAACAAATTGAGGAGGGCCTCATAACTCTTGACCAAAATGAGGGAGGGACTTCCTGCCCGGGCTCTGAGAAAAAATATACGGGCCTAGAAGAATTTAGGTCAAAACAATTTGGTAGTAACTATTTTGCTATAAAAACTTTTGTAGAGATTCAACCTCCAGCGAAAGTAAACGGTAAAGATATCTGGATAATAAATAACGGGAATTGCCAAGTCTGCATTTATAATTGCCCGGCAACATGCACGGAAGGTGATAACCAGTGTTTAAATAAAAAACAAAACTGTGAAGAGCAACAATCAGAATGCCTAGTAGGAAGACAAAAATGCCTACAAAAAAACAGCCCTTGGTATAAATTAAAACTTATAGACCAGCTCACATATCTTAGAGGACGAGCCGAAGAAATAAAACAAAAAGTTCAGCAAGACATAAATAATTTAACAAGCGCTGAAGACTTATTGGGAAAATGTTACTTGGCAGACGCTTATGTAGATTTTTTTAAGGTGTACGAAAAAACCGATAAAAAAGAAAAAACTATCCTTGTTCAAAAAACCTTTTCGGACCCGGAAACTCAAAAAATTGTTAATCCTGCCAAGTATTGCGAAGGTTTCCAATATAATAATTCAAGCTGTTATAGTCAATGTCAAAAAGTTTGTCCTGGTACGAGCAGTCAAGAAGTTGGTTATTACAAAAAAGCTCAGAGTTGCAATAATATAGCTCTAAAAGAAAGACAAAAGTGTCTGGAGCAACAGGCAAAATATATAAAAGAAATTTATGACAATCGCTCGTGCATTGCAGGCGCTAGCCCTTTCAAAACTTTTCCCGAGTGTATGGATAACTGTAACCAAAATTGCTTGAGTTCTTGTGAAAAATCCTGCCTAAGCGCCGAAGAACTAAAAAAATGCCAGGATAAATGCAACAATGATTCAAAATGCCTGCTGGACAATGAAGACAAATGCCTAATAAACTTTAACAGGCTAAAAGATTGCTCTGATTCCACAGCCTGTGTTGCAGGATGCAGTGGCGATAATGACTGCATACAAAAATGTAATGTCCAATATAATGACATTAATTTTGTAAAAAATTGCATAGAAAATTCTGCCTCACTTTGCACTTATTGTTCAGACCAGTATGCTGGTTATCCTGAATGCCTAACGCCTTCATATTATAATCAGGGCAACTATTCTTCCTCTTTTTTGTGTAGTGATCCTAATTCCCAGCTCTGCAAATATGGAATTACAACAACAGATGTAAATGGAAATACAGTTAGCCAAACCGCTGATAGTTGCACGGTTCAAAACCTGGAAACTTCAAAATGTCCAGTAAACTCTAAATGCCCAGAATGCCCGTGCGACATCGTCAGCGACCAGCCTACAGAAAACAGTTATGCTGGTCAAACAGAAGAACCAACGGGCACAGATTGCTCTGATGCAAATAAAAACAACGGAGAAGACACAGCATACAGGGTGTGCAGCCCGACTTGTGACAACTACGCTTTTAATGATGACCCATTAACCTTTTACTGTAATCAAACCTGGTGGAAAAAAGATGAAACAAAAAATACAGAACCTCTTGGAAGTTCAAAAATCTGCCCTAAAAATAAAGAAATACCTGTAGGCAGGACCGTGGACGATGCAGAAGCCTGGGGACAAGCATTTATGCAAGTCATAAATGATTTTACCCAAAAAGCAGACGAAATGATAAATTATATTAAAAAAATTGGGGATGAAAAAAAATACTGTCAGTGCGACAGCACTTGCGGAGGGTCAGAACTTGTTTGCAAACCAGAATGCGAAGACTTTACAGTTTTTGATGAAGATAACAAAAAAATTGGGGAAGGTTGTGCTCAAAGTCCATGTTCGGGAAATCCTTGCCAAAAAATGATCAATCTTCTTTTAGGAAAAGAGGCGGGAAATGAATTTACAGACAACGACCCAGATGCTTGTCCAGCAGGACAAAATAGCGGATTTGAAGGCGTAAATTGGTATTTAGAACAAGTAAAAGATGGACTTAAAGAAGTAGAAGATTTTGTGCTAAAAGACAAAAGATCAGACATATTAAAGGAACTTGAATATTCACGACAAGGCATAAATACTTGCAGTACAAACTATGACAAAGAAACAAGTATTTTAAGCTGTACAAGAGTGGAAGATGAAATTATGCCACCCTTGATAGCAACTTCAAACCCGGCTAAAACAATTGTTGGCACAAATAAACCTGTAGCTTCATATTGCTACGGACAAGAGTTGGGAAAAATATTAGGCACAGAACCTTTGGCCGACAATTGGTTTTGCTGTCAAACAAAATAAAATTATATTTGTAAAATATGTTCAAAAAATTTAAGCGCGTAATAATATCCCTTATAATTATTTTATTCTTTTTTGGTGCTCACTCCGCGCTTGCGCTTGAAAGAAAATATCCTTCACTTCCCATGATAGGAAGTCCAGAAAATTGCACTGGAAGCGGGTGTTTGCCTTTGTTTGTTTCATATTGGTTTACATTAGCCATTATTGCGGCTTGTATTTTAGCGCTTATCTCTTTTACGGTTGGAGCTATTGGGCTAATAAACCCGAATCCAGACTCTCACAATAATGCCAAAGATAGAATGAAGGGCTCTATTTTGGGGCTGGTTCTGTGCCTTTCAGCCTTAATATTATTACAAACTATAAACCCAAATATCGTGGGCCTGCAACTGACCCCTTTGCCAGGCGCTCCTGGGATTTATTATGCCAAGGGGAGTGAACTGACAGCTGTCGCTTTTTCTGTGAATGATTTTACCAACTCCCAGGCGCGCCAAGACGGCTACAACGCAATAAAATACAAGTGTAGCGCAGAAGGCGGAGGAACAGGACCCAATCTTTTGATTTGGAAATTCCCCAATCCCGGACTCGAAGGAAATAACGACTTAAACAGTGTCACTATGGCGGTAAAAAGTTGTGGTCAATCAGAACCACTTGGAGGCGTAGGATCATTTAAAATGGCCTTTGAAGCTCCTGGCGTATATTATTATGCCAACACAGGATGTTCTGGCTATATGTCTTATGCAAACACCTCAACCCAAAATTCAATATCAGCTCCTTTTATAGGTGTGATAAAATCAGTAAAAATTGTTAACGACCCGGAAAACAATGATTATTACGGTGCTATTTTTCACGGAGTACCGGATGCCTCAAAGGGCAGCGATTGCACCAACCCAATTTTCACTGCCGACGGCGGTTGTAAAAATTTATCTGACTATTTGCTTTCTCCTAATTTTGGTGCATTTTCCGCCAACATCTTTAAATGGGCGAAAAACAAATCTTCCTCATCGGGAGATGGAGTTTGGTTTTACAGCGACAGCAACGGCTGGGACAGCGGAAACAAATCTGGGGTATTTTATATAAATTCACAAAATATTGGTACCTACGCATCCCAAAAAGCCGCGGATTTAAAGTTTAATTATGCGGGGGTTGATAGCGCCCAAGCCATAACCTGTACTTCTTATCCTTCGTGCAGGGATATTGATTGGGAAAATAATGAGTATCCAGATTGTTGTGGATGCTCTTCGCCAAAAGATTGGAGCGCTGGAGAGGGCAACAAGTGTGCAGGATCTATAAAGTTTGGGGGGAACGGATATTTAGTAAGTCTTTATATTACTTATAGCGATATAGACGGCAATGACAGATTGTTTTGCCAAACCTTTGAAAAAGATACTCCCAACCTAAGCACGGCATGGTCTGCTTCTCCTGGAGGCGCAGAATTAGACCACATTGATATAATTCCAATAGTTCAATAATAAAACCACTTATAAAAGTGCATAAAAACTATTATAAACATTTTGCTTTTCTGTATACTACCGTTTTGCTGTTTTTTTTGAACAGTTCCTTTGCTTTTGCGCTTGAAACAACTTACCCTTCTTTGCCTGGATTTCCGGCAGTTACAGATAAAAGCAATCTACCAGAGTATGTTGCCTATTTTTTTGGATTGGCAATAGCAGTAGCTGCAATTTTAGCCGTTATCTTTTTAGCAATAGGTGGGCTACGATTAATAACGTCTATAAGCAGTCCTTCTGCCCATACTGACGCGTGGAATACGATAAAGGGCGCTATCTTAGGGTTATTATTATTAATGGCTGCTTTCTTAATTTTGCGAACAATAAATCCTGATTTTATAGAGCCCGTTTTAACTCCTTTGCCTGATGTTGATGGAATTTTTTACTATGATGGAACCAATAAACTGCCCTCCCCTATGTCAGAATCAAATACGCGCAATGTGCCCGAAGGGTATGACCGGTTAATTTATGTATGTAGTTCTGGTCCATCTTTGTTTGTATGGAAGTTTCCTGAAACAAATTTTCAAGGGATTGATGGCGCCTACACACAAGCTATAAACTGCGGAGATTCTATTAATATTACAGATGCCAGATCTTTTAATTTAGCGTTTGAGTCCACGGGTATTTATTATTGTATGGGAGGTTGCAGTGAAACAGGGACAATATGCTCTGGGCTTATGTCTAAAACAAACACATCAAGTGGACAAATATCCGAGCCTTTTAAAAACAATGTGAAATCGGTACTGTTTGTAAACGATCCTACACAAGCTCTACAATATGGCGCTGTTTTCCATTTTTTTGATGACCCAAAGCAATCAGGTCCATGCTCTTTTATTTATAACCTAACGAGCACAGACAAAAAAAGAAGTTGTTTTAATATGGGGAGTAGTCCTTCCTCGTCAGTTAGTGTTTTTGCTTGGAACTATAAAACCCCTGAAACATCTGGAGCGGGGGCAAACTTTTATAGTGAACCATGGGGGAATGCCGTAGGCGCCCGCGCTGGAAATTATTTTCTCAGTAGTGGCAACATAAAAAATTATTTTCATATTCCTACTAATAAAATAATTTTTAATTATTCTGGTATTAATAGGCCCACCAACTATATCAGCCTTTACCAAAGTTTTTTGCAACGCCCAGGGTCAATTTATTTAGAAGGAAATTACCTTTTTGTTCTAAACAATCTCATCTCTACCAACGATCATGGAGAAAAATTGTTTGTTTGCCAAATTTTTTATAGTGATATTTTTAATATAAAAGAAACTGAGTTTTTTGCAAAAGAAAATAAAATTGAAAACATTGAAATACTGCCGATAAAATAATTATGCCAAAAAATCATACAATATCTTTTATAATTTTATTCTTTATTATATCAGCCGGGTTTTTTTTCCTGCCTCAAAATAAAGTTTTTTCCGCCGACTTACAACTTGAAGTTGCGTATCCTGTTTTGGGAACAGGAGCAAAAATAACAGCACAGTCAGATTTAACCGAATATCTAAAATATGTTTTTGACTTTGGAATAATGATAGGATTTTTCTTTGTTTTTCTTTCTTTGGCCTGGGCCGGAGCTCTTTATTTTTTATCTCCGGCAATTCCGGGAGCATTAAATGACGTAAAAGACAGGATTTCGGGCGCTATAACAGGAATGGTTATTTTAGTACTTTTGTATTTAATTATTGTAACAATAAACCCATACCTGGCTATTTTTAAGCTTGGCGAGATAGAACCCGTACCACTGCCAGAGCCTAATACTTCTTACCCGGGGGTTACTTTATATGAATCTGAAAATTGTTCTGGCACTTCAAACACTTACACCAACAACGTATCTGATTTGGGAAGCTTAAACAATAAGGTGCAGTCTGTAGGCATTTCACAAAACCCAGAGGAAAAGCTTTATTATATAGCTGTTTTATATGATATAAACGGTAATTGGGGAAAATGCCAATATATAAACCCAAACAACCCTTGCGCGCCAAAAATAGATCCATTTGCCGCATCAGCTTCCATTTACCAATATGATTTTTATCCAAAAGGTGATGGCATTTACTTATACCGCAAACCGTTTGATCAAATCCCAGGGAAAGAAGAAAATAAAAAAGGGGGATATTTAAAAATCACTAATTCCCAGATTGGTAAAGGAACTTTGCTATATCTTCCTAATCTGCGCTTTACGGGCATGTCTTCTAATTATAATAATTTAAGAGATTGCTCTGTTCCTGAAGAAGAGCAAGATTGCGCGAAATACGACGAAAAAGGAAAGTGTACACAAAAAGAATGTCCTAAATTATCAGAAAAAAACATATCCTCAATATATATATCAGGAGATTATCTAGTTTTGCTTGTATATTTTGCACCCGGCGACAATCCACAAGGGCCTTGGACTTATTGCCAGGCCTATGCCTCTAACAATGACGTGAACAAAGAAGGGCCGGAGCAAATAAAATGGGATGCTGTAAGGAATCAGGGGAAAGACCCGAATTGGATAGCTATTATTCCAATAAAAGAAAAATAAACTTAAAACAAAAACGGCTATACCAGCCGTTTTTGTTTTAGTTGGGCTTTATGATAATATGCCTGTCCAAGCCATTTCCAAGGCTCTCTGTAGAGACATCTGGCCGCTTGGAAAGCTCTGCGTGTATAATTCTTCTTTCATAAGACGGCATAGGTAAAAGATTTTTTTCCTCTTTTTTTAGTGCCACCTCATCAGCAAGTTCTTTGGCTAAATTTTTTAGATAATTTTCTTTTTTGTTTTTATAATCATTAATATCCAAGTTTAAATAAAAAATGCTTTCCATTTTATTATTTAACATCATTCTTAACAAACGCTGAATCTCAAAAAGAGTTTGGCCTCCTTGCCCAATCAAAATTTGGGGCTCCTCTATCTGAATATTCAAGTCCACAACATCTTTTTCTGCAGAATCAGTAAAAACATTAACATCCATTTTTACAACGGGCACGGTCATTTTTGAAAAAAATTCTTCTACTGCCTCTTTTATTTTTCTTTTTTGATTTTGGTTAATCATGCTTTAATATAAAATATTGCTGGATTATAGAAAAAATTCCACTGGCCGTCCAGTATAGCCCTAGCGCAGAGGGCAAACCTAAAAGTATTATTACTGTAAACCCTGGCAAAAAATAAACCATTTGTTTTTGCATAACTTGAGAAAAATCTGATGTTTTCCCATCTTTTTTTTTCTCTAAAGATGCTTTGGGAATCAACATTTTGGTTTGGAAATATTGCACCACCCCAGCCAAAACCGCCATGACAATATTTGCCTTAGACAAGTCTATTATGCCCAAAAACATCGGGTTTAAGTGGCCAGGGTTTAAAACAAATTGATATAAATTAACCAACTCACTTGGATTTAAGCCGTTCCAAAAAACCCTATAAAGAGCGATTAAAATCGGGATTTGAATTAAGGACAGTAATATTCCTGAAAACGGATTTATTTTTTCATTTTTATAAAGCTCTAAAGTTTCCTTTGCCTGTTTTTCTCTGTCGTCTTTGTATTTTTTTTGGATTTCGCTAATTCTAGGCTGTAATTTTTGTAGACTTTTTTGAGAAGTGACTGCCTTTACAGAGACTGGATAAAGTATAAACCTTATAACCAGCGTTAATGTTATAATAGCCACCCCAAAATCATTTCCCGGAATATAATCATAAAACAACACAAGAGCATTAAAAAGCGGCTGGTATAATATAATATAAAAAAAATGTATTATTGTGTCAAACATTTTGCTTTTATTAAAATGCTTTTTATTTCTACCCTTAGCTGTCCAAAATCTTTGTTTTTTACCTCTGGCAAAGAAACAAAAACCAAATCCAATCCTTTTTTAGTGTTTTTAAAATTATTTTTTATAATTTCCGATAACCTTCTCCTTATTTTATTTCTTTCCACTGCCTTTTTTGATACTTTTTGACTGACAACAAAACCAAATCTGCTATACTCCAGGCCGTTTTTTAAAACCTTTAAAATAAATGAGGAGTTTTTAAAACCTGCCCCTTTTTTGAATATTATTTCAAAGTCCTTTTTTTTCTTGATTCGATTGTTTTGGGGCAGCATAGATCTTTAGGGTTATACCACAACCTTTTTTCTGCCTTTTCTGCGGCGATTTTTTAAAACCTGCCTTCCAGTTTTTGTTGTTTTGCGCTTCAAAAAACCGTGAGTTCTCGCTCTTTTTTTCTTTTTAGGCTTATAAGTAAAGCTCATTGTATTAAATATTTATCTTAGTATAATGTAATCATTATAACCTAAAAAAGGCCTAATTACAAGCACTTATCTATTGTGCGTCTGCATTAAAATAAACCTAACAAGTTATCCACACTTTAATAACAGGTTTATTTTTTCCCAACCTATTTGACAATCAGGGAATAAAAAGGAAAAATACAGTATTACTTAAAAATTATTTTTAAATGAACAATATTGAACTTTGGCAATCTGTTTTGGCTCAAATGCAATTTCACATCTCCAAGGCAAATTTTGCCACCTGGTTCCAAAACACTGAAATATCCTCCAGGGATGATGAAAAAATAATTATTTCTGTTCCAAATGCTTTCTCCAAAGAGTGGCTCAGCAATAAATATAATAAAACCATACTGAAAATACTACGAGAAGTAGACGACTCTATAAAAGATTTGGCTTTTATAATAAAACCTCAACAGATAAAAAATATTGATTTAAAGGCAATTCAAGATACGGGAAGGTCAGAAGAAATACAACTTAAGTTTGATGAATTTAAGATAAACAAGGACACTAATTTAAATCCGCGCTATACTTTTGATAATTTTGTAGTAGGATCTTTTAACGAGTTGGCGCATGCGTCCGCTTTAGCCGTTTCAGACAACCCGGGATTCACATATAACCCTCTTTTTATTTATGGAGGAACAGGACTAGGCAAAACACATCTCATACAATCCATTGGGAATAAAATATCAGAAGAATCTAAAAAAAAGAAGGTAAAATATATTTCTTCAGAAAAATTTGTTTCAGGTATTGTTTCTGCTATTAGAACCAATAGCATGGAGGCTTTTAAAGCCAGCTTGGCTCCCATTGATGTTTTAATTTTAGATGACATACAATTTTTAGCCGGCAAAACTAAAAGCCAAGAGGAATTTTTTCATGTTTTTAATTCTTTGTATGAGAAAAATAAACAAATAATCCTTTCCTCGGATAGGCCCCCAAACGCTATTGCAGAACTTGAAGAAAGGTTAAAATCCAGGTTTGAAGGTGGTATGATAGCCGATGTGAGCTTACCAGATTACGAAACCAGGCTTGTTATTTTAAAAACTAAACTCCAGGAAAAAAACATGGAACTCCCGGAGGAAATTTTAGACTATGTTGCTACAAATGTAAAAAAAAATATAAGAGAGTTAGAGGGTGCCCTAAATAAGCTGTTAGTGTATGGCAAGATTAATCAAACCCTTGATTTAGAAACCGTAAAAAAGTTACTAAAAGGATTTATTTTTTCTCCTTTTGACGTGGCAAATTACAAAAAAATTATTGAAACTGTTGCTAAATTTTATAACTTAGACGAAAAAAACCTATTTGATCCTACTAGGCGAAAAGAAATTGTACGGCCAAGACAGGTTGCTATGTTTTTAATGAGGAAAGAGTTAAAATATTCTTTTCCTGCAATAGCCAGAAAATTTGGAGGAAAAGACCATACAACAGCCATATATGCTTATAAAAAAATACTTCAAGAAAACGAAGAAAATAATAAACTAACCGAAGAAATTAATTTAATAAAACAAAGAATTTACAGTGGTTGATTATGTGTGGATAAATAGTGTTAAAAGGCGTGTTTAAAACCATAATAACAATCTAATAAGTTTTATACTAAAAGAATCACCCAAAAATTTTCACTTTGCTATTAATTATCCCCTCACAACTTATACACAGCCAAAACAGAACAAAAACAAGTATTTTCCCCTCGTAGATCAAAACATTTTTAAAAAACTTAGTTCAAAAAACAGCCTACATAATAACAATAATTTAATAATATATTAATAATTAATAGTTAATTAAAAGCTTAAAAAAATGAAGGTAGAAATTTTAAAGGAAAATTTAAAAAACGGATTGAGTATTGTTGAAAAAATCGTTGGTAAAAATTTATCTTTACCGATTTTAGACAACGTTTTAATCAGTACAGAAGATAGTTTTTTAAGTTTAAGTTCTACTGATTTAGAAACGGCCATAAAGCTTTGGATTTTAACAAAAATTGTAAAAAAGGGGAAAGTTGTGGTTCCTGCAAAATTTCTTTCCAGTCTTGTGGCACTCCTTCCTAATGAAAAGATCATCCTCGAGGAAAAAAATCAAGGGCTATACGTTGAGTGTAAAAACTTTAAGAATCAAGTTCAGGGTTTTAGTCCTGAGGAGTTTCCAATAATTCCAGAATTTAAAAATACGGATTTTTTGGAGGTTGATAATCAAAAATTTTGCCAAGGCCTTTCTCAAATTGTAGATGTGGCCTCTCCCTCTCAATCAAGGCCAGAAATTTCTGGAATTTATTTTATGTTTTCAAAAAATGTAATTAAAATAGTTGCCACAGACAGCTTTAGACTAGCAGAAAAAAACATTTTATTGGAAGCGCCAGTAAAAAAGGATGTTTCTTTTATCCTTCCCCAAAAACCGGCCAGGGAGATAATAAATATTTTAAGCGAAAAAAACGGGAAACTAAAAATATATTTTTCTCCTAATCAAACAATGTTTGAATTTCCAATGAAAGAATCTCCACACCCAGAAGCCCAGGTTGTTTCAAGGCTAATTGAAGGGGAATACCCAAATTACGAAGAAATTATTCCTAAAAAATTTAAAACACATATTATTATTAAGCGAGATGAATTTCTAAGCCAAATAAAAACAGCCTCTCTTTTTGCCGGTAAAATTAATGAGGTAAAAATAACAGTTAATATGCAGTCAAAAAACATTGAGATATTCGCCAAAGACCCGGATATAGGCGAGAGTCGGTCTAATATTTCTGCAAAAATTGAAGGGGAAGAAATGGAGGTTTCTTTTAACCATAAATTTCTTATAGATGGACTGCAAAATATAAAAAGCTCAGAGGTTGTATTTGATATGAGCAAAGAAGAGGGGCCGTGTGTTTTAAAGCCTGTGGGGGATCCTAGTTATATTTATGTTGTAATGCCTATAAAAGCTACCTAATTTTTATATAAAAATCCCCGTATGTCCGGGGATTTTTTATTAATATTTGTTTATCTTTAAAGACTTTTCTGGGCATCCGAAAATTCAACATATTTTCCAGATTGTATAAGCCAGTTGTTGATTCCAATTTGCCAAAAAGGATATTGTATATCAATAGCAGGATTTTGTGGTTGTGGCCCTAAGGGGTTATTTTTATCTACATAATATAAAATAGTGTTGATGTCGTTTATTGGTAGTTGGCCTAAAATTGCGGGGCTTCTGTTCGTAATAGTATCGGGAGGATTAAAATTTTCAACAGAGTGGTCGCCTAATATTTTTTTCATAACTTCGTTCCACATAGGAGCAGCTATGCCAACACCCTCGTCTTCTGTAGGGGTGTTGTCGTTATTCCCTGTCCAAACTCCCACAACTGCAAAAGGTGTGTACCCCATTGTCCATCCGTCTTTATAGCTTTGAGTAGTTCCGGTTTTGGCTGCTACTTGGTATCCGGGAATATATAGTGGAGAGTTGTAGCCAAATATAGGTGCTCGATTATTGTTGTCAGACAAAATATTATTAATTTGTCTTGCAACTTGGGTGTCCAAAACTTTAGTTGGGTTTATATTATTTTGTTCAATAACATTCCCATCGGAGTCTTCTATTTTTAAAATACTTACGGGTGGCGTGTACATGCCTTCTGTAGCAAAAACTCCATATGCGGAAGTCATTTCCAGTAAGTTTATATCTCCTCCGCCCAATACCAGGGAAAGCCCGTAATTATTAATATCAGTTAAGGTTGTAATTCCAAAATCTTTTGCTGTTTTTAATGAATCTGGTATGCCGGCTAAATAAAGAACCTTAACAGATGGAATGTTTAATGAGCCACCCAAGGCCTCTTTAAAGGGCACAGGACCCCTGTTGTTGCCGTCATAGTCTTGTGGATGATAACAGGCTAGTCCATAAATATCCGTTTTTCCATCTCCGCTTGGATCACAGTTGGGGTTAAACTCTGTTTTTACATCCCAAAGTATGGTGTCTGGCGTGAATCCTTTTTTGAGGGCTGTTGCGTAAACAAAGGGCTTAAAAGATGACCCTGGTTGTCTTTGTCCCATGGTGGCTACATCATATTTTGGATCAAATAAACAATTACCTGGACCCAAATCGTCACATCCTTCAGGGTATGGATCGGCAAAATAATCTTTTGAACCTATCAAAGATAAAATTTCTCCCGTTTTAGGATCTAAAATAACCATTGCCGAATTGTTAGAATTTTTGGCACGGTTGGCCTGGTCGTTGTCTCTTATAACTTGCTCTGCGTGTTCTTGTAAATCATAATCCAAACTAGTGTATACGCGCAAACCTTTTTCTTTTAAATAATCTTCGCCGTATTTATTGTCCAGATATTTTTTTACATAAAGAACAAAGTCGGGAGCTTTTATAGAAGTTGTGATTTCAGCAAACTCTAATTTTTCATTTTTTGCATCCTCTAATTGAACAGCTGTAATATATCCGAGTTTTTGCATTCTTCCCAAAACAGTATTTTTTTTCTGTAAAAGCTCGGACTTGTAAGGGCCATAAGGAGAATAGTGGCTTGGCGCAGGTAGCAAGGCCGTCAAAGTTGCAGCTTCAGCTAAAGATAAGTCGGAAGCGGGTTTATTAAAATAGGTTTGACTTGCAGCCTCAACCCCATAGGCGTTTTCGCCAAAAGGAACTGCGTTTAAATACCAGTCAAAAATTTGGTCTTTTGAGTACCTTTTTTCGAGCTCTATACTTAAAACAACCTCCCTTACTTTTCTTGCAATACTTTTTTGATTGGTTAAATAAACAGTTCGTATGAGTTGTTGGGTTATAGTAGAAGCTCCCTGGCTCTTAGATTGTAGTTTCAAATCCACCAATATTGCTCTTAAAATACCTTCAAAATCTATTCCTCCGTGCTGGTAAAAACGCTCATCTTCTGAAGCTAAAACAGCGTGTTTCAAATTATCAGATATTTTTTCAAAAGAAACTATCTGTCTTTTTTCTTCCCCATAGATATCATATAAAAGAACCTTTCCCGTTCTATCGTAAATTTTTGTTGATTGTATAAATCTGGCCTCTGTAAATTTTTCTGGTCTTGGTAAGTCATAGGTATAATATATAAACAACATTAATAACAATAAACAGCCGGCTAAAAATAAAAAAGCCAGATATTTCCCAATGGTTAATATGCTTCCCCGTGCCCCCTTTTTTCCCCAGGTATCCTTTATATGTTTTAGCAAAGACTTAAAAGATTTTATTTTCATATTTATTCATTTTAATCTTAAATTAACAAAAAAAGCAAGACCAGACGTTATGTCTCTTACCAACTAAAAACCCCGTGTAGGGGTTTTTAGTTGGTTTGTTCTAAAGTTTATTCGCCGTCAGTCGCCACATCATCATTATCATCGTCTAAGTCTTCATCGTCTGTTTCTTCTTCTTCTTCTTCTTCTGTTTCTGCGTCGTCGGTATCGTCGTCTACACTATCTTCAAAATCGTCATCCGCGTTTATAAGCCTGGTTAAAAATTCGTCTTGCATTTTTTTTAACTTAACCTTTTTGTAAACGCAGTTGTCCTCTGGGTTTATCAAAAAAATGTTAAGCTTATTTATATTCAATTGTCCTTATTATATTTTTTAAAAAACTATTGTCAAGCCTCACTTTTACACAGGCTAGTATGCCTTTATTGAAGCACAAAGTGCCACGCCCAATGCGTCATAAGCATCGTCTTTTTTTCTGTTGTTTTCTTTTAAATCAAAACCGTCTAAACAGACAACCCTTTTTATCATTTCCTGGACTTGCTTTTTTTCTGCGCGGCCATATCCTGCAATCGCCATTTTTATTTGCAAGGGAGTAAATTCCATTACCGGAAGTTTTTTTTCTGCAGCTGCCAGCAAAATAACACCCTTTGTTTGGCTTACAGGCATAACTGTCTTTAAATTTTTAAAAAAGAAAAGCGTTTCAATAGACATTATGTTTGGCCGGTGTTTTTTTATAAGGCCTGTAATATCTTTATTTATTTTTTTTAACCTTTCTCCCGTTGTGGCAAAGCTATCTGTTATTATACATCCAAAATCAATAACCTCGGGGCTATTTTTTCTGGCGTTTTCTGTTTTAATAATCGCGTATCCTGTGATTACAGACCCAGGATCTATCCCCAAAATAATCATATACCAAATTATAGCACAAAAAATCCGCGAGAGCGGATTTTTTGTGTTTAAGGTTAGTTTTTGAGGTTGTTGTAAACGTTGTTTACTGCGTCATTTTCGTCCAATGCTTCAAATAATTTTTCTGATTGCTCTTTTTCTCTTTCGGTTATTTCTACTTCTTCTTTGGCGATAAAGCTTAAAGATGAAGACTCTATTTTAAATTCTTTTTCCTCTAAAGTTTTTTTTACTTTTTCCAAGTCTTCTGGTTTTGTATAAACATAAATTTCCCCGTCTCCCCATTGTATATCATCTGCTCCTGCGTCTATGGCTGTCAGCTCAAACTCGTCTTTGTTAATAGTTTTATCTTCGTTATTTATTACAATATCCCCTTTTCTTTCAAACATCCATTTTACAGCCCCCTCTCCTGCCAGCTTGCCGTTGTTTTGGTTTAGGGTTACCTTTACCTCGCTTAAGGTTCTGTTTGTGTTGTCTGTAATCCCTTCAATTATCAGGGCTATTCCTCCTGGGCCAAACCCTTCAAAAATTACTTCTTCAAGGCTTTCTCCTGCCAATTCTCCTGTGCCTTTTTTAATAGCCCTATCAATATTTTCTTTGGGCATATCAAAACTTTTTGCCTGGTCTATGGCAGCTTTTAGCTTTGAGTTTTTATTTGGGTCTCCGCCGTCTTTTGCCGCAATTGTAATTAAGCGCCCCATTTTAGAAAAAATCTTCCCTTTCTTTGCGGCATTGGCCATTTTTGTGGCCATCACTGTTTTTGCATGACTATGTCCTGACATTGGTTTTGTTTAACTTAAATTTAATAAATAATACTGCTGTGGCTAAAATTATGGTTAGCGCCAAAACTATAAAAAATAAAAACCAAGGATTATTATTTTTAATTTTTTCTTGGTTTTCTACAATATTCTGACTTATACTTGCTAATCCCGCCTCGGCATTATTATTCTTAACAGAATTTTCCTCTTTTGGCAAGTCTTTTGAGTCTGTTTTAGCCTGGTTAAGCGCGATAATATTTTTTGTACCTGGCGTCAAATTTGTGCTCCATTGCCAATCAGAACCCATTCTATTATAAGATTGGTTTAGATTCGCTTTGGGATATGAAGCCGAATCAACTTTTTTGTCTGCTGGAGTTAAAAGGGTTATAGCGTCTTCATCGTTATTTAAGGTTATGTTTGTTTCGGGGCGAGAAAAAATCAAGTACCCATCAGCAGAAATAATTTTTCCAGTAGGAACAATATATGTTGTTTGTGTTCCCGCAGAATCTTGTATTTTCCATCCAGCTAAATCAACATCAAAGGTATTAGAATTAAATAGTTCTATCCATTCGTTTTCCTCGTCAGCCCCCTCTGCAGACGGCAAAATTTCATTGATAAAAATACCAGAGGGATAAACTATTTTAAGCTCTGTGTTGGGAATAAGAGAGTCTTCTTTTTGGATTTGTTCGCCTTGGCAGCTTACACAGGCCATTCCCTGGTCTTTAATTTTTTGCAGAGTTTTTTCTCCAATTCCGCTTACTTTAATTAAATCATCTACAGAAGAAAAAGGACGGGCGTCAATTATCGCTTGCGCCTTTACTGCTCCTATCCCAGTTAGTGTTTCTATCTGTGCTAGTGAAGCAATATTAATGTCTATTGTGCCTTGAGCAAAAACACAAAAAGGTGGAAACAAAAATAATGTTAAAAGTAATAAAAGCTTTTTCATAAATGCGTTATTGTATTTTATAATAAAAAATGTATAAATAGAAATACTAATATAATATTTTAATTATATGGAAAAGAAAAAAATCTTATTTCTAATAATTTTTACTATTTTAGGCTTATTGGCCTTTCAAATAGTTGTTAGCCCAATAATCGGTTCGGGCCAAAACTTTACCTTATTTGAATTTTTGGGACCAATTGGGGGAATGTTTTTAGGTCCTATATTTGGAGCTGTTTCTGTTTTTTTTGTAAGAGTCTTTAATATAATTGCTTTTCATCAAAAATTAGATATTTTAACAATAATAAGATTTTTACCGGCTATGCTTGCAGCAGTTTATTTTGGATTAAAAACCAAAAAAACAGCAATAATATTTCCAATATGTATTGCGTTGTTTTTATTAAATCCAATTGGCAGGCAGGCGTGGGCGTATTCCCTTATTTGGTTGATTCCGTTTATGGCAACGTTTTTCAAAAAGAAATTAATCTTAAATAGTTTGGGAGCTACATTTACAGCCCATGCAGTAGGCTCTGTAATTTTCCTTTATGCTTTTGGATTAACTCCAGCCGTGTGGGTTTCTTTAATTCCAATTGTTCTTATTGAGCGCGGAGTTTTTACAGTTGGGATTTATGGTAGTTGCTTATTGTTTAATTTTCTTTTAGACAAAATAACTAACTTTAAGTTTGCTTCCTCTTTTAAGCCGTTAGTAAACATAGAGTTTTTGCCAAATGCTAGTAAGGGCAATTAAAACAAGGTCTATATTACCTCCAAAAGATGATTTGCTTTCGGCAATAACCGAAAGCTTTTCTAATATAAAGCTAAAAGAAAAATCTATAATTGTCATAACCTCAAAAGTGGTTTCTATTTGGCAGGGCAGATGTTTAAAAATAGATAATAAAATAAATAAAGATAAATTTATAAAAAAAGAAGCAGACCTTTATTTAGACAGGGTAAGGCCAAACGACGTAATGCTCACTATCAAAGATGGAGTTTTAATACCCACAGCTGGCATAGATGAGAGCAATGCAAATGGATATTATGTTTTGTGGCCAAAAGACTTATTTAAAACAGCAAAAGAAATGTATGGTTTTATACAGAAAAAATTTAAACTTAAAAGCTTTGGCATAATAATTTCAGATAGCCACACTACCCCCATGACAACCGGCATTATGGGCTTGGGAATTTCTTTTTATGGGTTTTACCCATTGAGGGATTACAGGGGTAAAAAAGATATTTTTAAAAGAAAAATAAAAATGTCTCAAACAAACATAGTAGATTCTCTGGCAGCTGCCGCAGTTTATGAAATGGGGGAAGGAGCAGAACAAACCCCCATAGCCATAATAGAAGAAGTAGGAGATATAAAATTTGGGAAGTTTAATTTTTTAAAAACAAATCCTTTGGAAATAAAAATGCAGGACGATATTTATTATCCCTTGCTAAAGAGTATAAACTGGAAAAAAAAGATTTAAATTAGTTGGTTTTGGGAGTTTGGAGATTTTATGCCCAGGTGTTCATATGCTAGACGGGAAGCTACTCTCCCGCGCGGAGTACGTTCTAAAAATCCCATTTGCATTAAATAAGGTTCATACATATCTAAAATAGTGTCTTCTTCTTCCATAGCAGCAGCAGCCAGACTCTGAAGTCCTACTGGTCCCCCATCAAATTTTTCTATTAAAGCTAATAGAATTTTTTTGTCTCCTGGTTCTAATCCCATTTGATCTACTTCTAAAAAACTTAAAGCATGCTCAGCAATTTCTTTTGTAACTCTACCGTCGCCTTTAACTTCCGCAAAGTCTCTTATTCTTTTTAATAATCTGTTGGCCACTCTTGGTGTGAAACGAGACCTGCCGGCAATTATTTTTAAAGCCTCAGGTTCTACTTTAATTTTTAAAAGTTCAGAGGATTTTTTAATTATTTTTTCCATATCTTCGTTAGTGTAAAAATTTAGCTGAAGCACGGCTCCAAATCTATTTCTTAAGGGTGCCGACAACAAAGCAGGTCTTGTAGTAGCCCCTATTAAAGTAAATTTAGGTAGGTTTAGTTCCATAGTACGCGCCATAGGTCCTTTTCCTAAAATTAGGTTTAGTTTATAATCTTCCATTGCTGGATAAATATATTCTTCTACTGTTCTGCTCACGCGATGAATTTCATCTATAAACAAAATGTCACCTTCATTTAAATTTGTTAAGATTGCAGCCAAATCACCGGCCCTTTCTATGGCAGGTCCTGCCGTGATTCTAATTTCTTTACCCATTTCCAAAGCAATTAGTTGGGCCAAAGTGGTTTTTCCTAAACCCGAGTTGCCGTAAAGTAATAAATGGTCGGGGCTCTGGTTTCTTTGTTTGGCTGCTGTTATAATAACCCGTATATTTTCTTTTACTTTTTCTTGGCCTACATAATCAGACCATTTTTTGGGCCTTAGGGCAGAATCCAATACTTCGTCTTCGGCGTTAGGTTTTTTGTCTAAGATACTTGACATAAGCTATGTAAGCTGATATAATGACAATATTGAAAGCTTTTAGTGAAACGGCTCTGGAGTTGGAGGTATTTATTTGGATTTGTCTCAGCTTCGGATAATCTTGCTCCGGCTCGATTATTCCTCAGACAAATCTTTCTTTATGTCCCAGACATAAAAATTACCTCCAACCCCAGAGCCGTTTTAATTTGCTCTTAAATATTTTTTTCGGGGGCTTCTATTTGGGTTTCTTCTTCCTCTTCAACAACTCTTTGCACTTCTTCCATTGTTGTGATTCCATTTGCAACGTCTATTAAACCGGATTGGTACATTGTTACCATTCCTTTTTTTATTGCTTTTTCTCTTATTGAAGAAACGGGTGGGTTGGTCAAAATAAATTTTTCCATATCAGAGTCAATTAAAAACGCTTCAAACAACCCTTGTCTGCCCCTATATCCCGTAAAATTGCAGGCCTGGCAACCATCCTTGCTTGGCTTCATTAAGTGTACTTTATTTAAATCGGGAAGTTTTATATCTTTAGGCAAGGTTTTTAAGCCTTTTTTAATTTCTGCTAATTCGGCTGTTGTTGGTTTTGCAGGAATTGAACATTTTTTACATACTTTTCTGACCAAGCGTTGTGCTACGGCCATTTTTAAAGCCGGGGCAATTGAAGAAGCATCTGTACCTAGGTCCACAAGTCTTGGGATGGTTCCAGCTGCATCATTGGTGTGTAATGTACTTAACACCAAGTGACCAGTCAAAGCTGCCTGCAAGGCTATTTTAGCGGTTTGAAGGTCTCTTATCTCGCCCACCAGAATAACGTCTGGGTCTTGTCTTACAATTGATCTTAGTCCTTCTGCAAAAGTATATCCTTTTTCTGGAGCCACTTGGGTTTGAGAAACTCCGCCTAAGTGGTATTCAATAGGATCTTCAATAGTTATTATTTTTATTTCAGAGTTTTGTATTTTTTTTAAAAAAGCATAAAGCGTTGTTGTTTTACCAGACCCAGTAGGGCCTGTAACAATTATCATGCCGTTTGGCTTTGCTATTTCTTTTTGAAAAATTTTCAGGAGGTCAGGCCTTAATCCCAAGTCATCCAAGCTAATTAAGCTTTTTGGATTTAAAATTCTCATCACAATCGATTCCCCATATTCAGCGGGCAAGCTGGAAGTTCTTATTTCTATTAATAAATCTTCCAGTCCAATTGTAAATCTGCCGTCTTGAGGTTTGTCTGTAATATTAAGTTTTAGTTTTGAAAGCAGCTTTAAGCGGCTCAGCAAATGATGGTAAGTTTTATGGTCAAAAAAAACAACATCCTGTAAGATGCCGTCCAGCCTCACCCTTAATCTTGCGTTTTTTTCTTCCGGTTCAATGTGTATATCAGAAGCATTGAGCAAAATGGCTCCGAACAATGCAACATCTAATAGTTCTGTAATGCTTTGGGAAAGATATTCTTCAATCTTTTTTTTAAATCCCGCGATATCTTTAATGTTGTTTTTTCCCTCCTCTACGATTTTAGTAGAGATTGTCACAGACCCTAATATTCTTTTTGTTTCCTCTGGCATTATTTTATGTGGCGCGTTTTTTAATTACGCGCTATAAATTTGTTGTTTTGTATAAATATGGCTTGCTATCTCTTTTAGGTCGGCTCCTTTTTTCATCAAACTGCCAGCTATTTCAAAAATATCAGCCGTTATGTTATTTTTAAAATTTTCCGTATAAATGACAAGGCCCGACAAAAGACAACTGGCCAACTCTTTTTTTATCGAATCTTCGTCAGTATTTTTTATAAGGGTAAAAATTGTTTCCGTTAGAGAAGATTCTGCCAGTAAATTAATTTTACCAAATTTTTTGTTTTCTGTCGCGTCTATTGTATTATCTATGTTTAAAATTGGGGAATCCAGCAAAAACCCAAAAGAGTTTAATTTGTTTTTAAGCTGTTCGGAATAATCTTTTATGCCTACGGTTATAACTAGGTCGGGTTTTGTTTCTGAAAAGTAAAAAGAAATATCTTCTTTTTTTATACTTCCACTTTCCAATGTCAAAAATATTTTAACGGCTTCGCTATTTTTTTCATAATGGATTTGTGAAACATCAGCAATTCTGTTTGGGACTGAAATTACAAAGTTTTTAGGGTAAGAAATAAAGTCTAAGGATGGGGTTAAAAATTTTAAATTTTCGGGTACGGCATCTATAATTAAGTTTACATTTTTACCCATTTCTTTTAAAGTATAAAAAAGAGCCAGCGTGGAGGTCACAGCCTCTGGAACATCAGAGGGTATAAGACAAATATTTTTTGCTTCGGCAATAATTTGATTAGATTCTTGTATGTTTTCCATGATTTTATAATTACTATACCCTATTCGATTTTTAAAAATAAATCAAGTGCAAAAAAAATACATTACAAAAAATTTTAAAGAAACTCAAAAATTTGGCAGAGAATTTGCCCGCTATTTGTCATCCCCGCGAAAACGGGGATCCAGCGCGTTAGTTTTAGGTTTGTCAGGAAATTTAGGCGGAGGTAAAACTACTTTTCTTCAGGGCCTTGCAAAAGGGCTTGGAATAAAAGAAAAGATTTTAAGCCCCACTTTTGTAATAATGAAAAGATTCAAAAATTTTTACCACATAGACTGTTATCGTTTAAAAAATTCTAAAGATATTTTAGATTTAGGTTGGGAACAAATAATTTCTAACCCAAAAAATATTGTTGCCATTGAATGGCCAGAAAAGGTAAAGACTCTTTTGCCCAAAGATACAATCTTGATTAAATTCAAATTTATAAACCAAGACACCCGAGAAATAAATTTTAAAATGTGATAGAATAAGTAATGGAAAAGAGATTAATTATTATAGACTCTAACGCATTGTTACACCGGTCGTTTCACGCACTTCCTCCCCTGGCAAATAGCTTGGGTCAGGAAACTGGAGCTGTATATGGATTTTTGCTGACATTATTTAAAGCCATAAAAGATCTAAACCCAAATTATATTGTTGCTTGTTTTGATACAAAAGCCAAAACATTTAGGCACGAACAATATAAAGAGTATAAAGCTCAGAGGCCCGTTACGCCTTCAGGGATTATTTCCCAAATACCTATTACAAAAGAAGTTCTAGAAAAATTTGGAATTCCAGTTTTTGCCAAAGACGGTTTTGAGGCAGATGACTTGATTGCCACAATTTCAAAGCTGGCCCAAGAACAGGATAAAGATTTGGAAATTTTTATTTTAACCGGAGACCTTGATAATCTGCAGTTAGTAAACAAAAAAGTAAAAGTTTATACGCTGGGTAGGGGTATCAAAGATACGGTTATTTATGATATAAATAAAGTAGAGGAAAGGTTTGGCGTAAAACCAGAGCAAATGATTGAGTTTAAGGCTTTGACAGGAGATCCCTCAGATAATATTCCTGGTGTCGAAGGAATTGGCAAAAAAACAGCGGCAGAAATAATTCAGAAATATGGTACAGTAAAAAAACTTTATGACGAGCTTTCCACAGACACCGCGGTCTTAAAACCAAAAGTGAAAGAAGCCTTAAAACAAAACAAAGAAACCGCAATGATGTCGTTAGATTTAGTTAAAATGAAAAATAACGTTGATATAGATTTTAAAATACAAAATTGTGAATTTGAAAAATATAATAATATAGAAGTTGAAGGCAAATTACGAGAGCTGGAGTTTAATTCTCTAGTCGGGCATTTGCCTAAAAAGGTATCTAAAGACCATGAATAAACTCACTAAAAAAATCACAATTCCTATAGTGCTGGCCAGTTTCTTCTCCATAGCCGTTTTTGTAGCCTTAAATTACAGCAACCTTGGAGTTAGTTTTTATGTTATACTTTTATTTTTGGTAATTTATATTTTTTCTTTTGGATTTTCTATTGGTGAAAATTTTTCTTCCCCAGTCAAAAAATTATTAGAAAAAACTACAGAGTTAAGCAAGGGAAATCTCTCAAGCAGGGTTTATTTGGAGACCAAAGACGAACTGTCTGAGCTGGCTGAGGTTATTAACAAAATAGCCGAAGAGCTTGAAGAAAGTCATGTAGATGGTGAAATGATAGAAAAATCCGCTGACGTAAAAGCCATGGCCAGAACGCAATCCTTGGAAGACACAATAAATGCCTTAGAGCAAAAGGTAAGAAACAGGACGGCGGAATTTGAAAAAATAATGGGAGAGTCATCTGCGCTTCAGGCTGAAATAAAAGCAAAAGAATCAGAAGTGTCCCAGCTTAAAAAAGAAATTGAAACACTGAGCTTAGGGTTTAAAAAACCCAAAGTTAAAAAGTTAATAAAAAAAATAAATGCCTGAACTTCCGGAAGTTGAAACTACTATTCGCGGATTACAAAAAAAGGTCCTTAACAGGACCTTTATTAATGCGTGGTCAGATTGGGAAAAAATAATTAAAAAGCCAAAAAGTTTTAAGGAGTTTAAAAAAGAGATAAGAAATAAAAAAATAAAAAAAGTTTGGCGACGGGCAAAAAATATAATTTTTGATTTGTCTGAAGATTATTCTTTATTGGTGCATCAAAAAATGACAGGGCATCTGCTTTATGGCGATTGGGATAAGGCAGATAATGCAAATAGCTATATTCACTTAAAATTTTTTTTAGACAATAATAAAACTTTAGCTTTATCTGATTTGAGAAAATTTGCAAAAGTTGAATTATGGAAAAAAGGGGACTTGTTAAATTCAAAAGAGTTTAAAAACTTAGGTCCGGAACCACTAGACAAAAATTTTAATTTCCAAAAATTTAGAAAGTTGTTTGTTGGGAAAAAAGGAAAAGTAAAACAAGTTATAATGAATCCTTATGTTATAGC
>Ga0268277_1000202_pt1 | contig 49749 bp, 69 predicted proteins | sample saktaG_5_FD_190132 | JGI IMG/M metagenome (GOLD analysis project Ga0268277, IMG submission 190132) | Saline water microbial communities from Sakinaw Lake, British Columbia, Canada - sak_2010_1_5_50m | ecosystem: Environmental > Aquatic > Non-marine Saline and Alkaline > Saline ... | reverse complement strand
AACAACCTAACAATAGCAAACATCTATTTCTCAGATAAAGCAAGAACACAACCAGCCTTAATTATCTACAATCTTCATTAGACAGAAACATTGATTAAACCAACATTTATAAAATCCCCCCCCATTTACCTTGTTATGAGGTTATCATTAGTTATTCCCGCCTATAATGAGGAAAAAAGAATACTGCCCATGCTCAATTCCTATTTCTCTTTCTTCAAACAAAAATTAAACAAAAATTTTGAGATAATTATTGTACCGAATAATTGCAAGGATAGGACTGAGGAGATAACCAAGAATTTTTCAAAAGGAAAATCTGAAATAACCATAAAAACTATAAAAAACAAAGTAGGTAAGGGCGGGGCAGTTCTTAGCGGATTTAAAGTCGCAAAGGGCGACTTTATTGGATTTGTAGATGCTGACGAAAGTACAGCTCCCGAAGAATTTTACAAACTTTTTATTTCAGCACAAGGATTTGAAGGGGCTATAGCATCTAGAAGGGCCCCAGGCTCAAAAATTTACCCTAGAAGAACATTTGCCAAAGAACTATCGAGTAGAGTATTCAATCTATTTACTTGGTTTTTATTTGGCTTAAAATACCAAGATACCCAATGTGGCGCAAAAGTATTTAGTAAAAGAGCGGTCAATATTATCCTAAACAAAGTCCATGAGAATAACTGGATTTTCGACGTAGCAATCCTCTCTACATTAAAGGGTAAAGGATTAAAAGTGATTGAAGTGCCTATTAACTGGAGAGATGCGGAAGGATCAAAACTATCTTTTATAGAGCAAATCAAATCCCTTAAAGATTTAATAAAACTACGATTTTCTAAAAGCCCAAAGTAATGACCCAAAGAAACTAATCGGTATAGAGATAGCAAGCCCAAAAATAAAAGCTATATTCGCGGTTAAAGCATTTTCACCAATAAAAAATAGTAAAAGCTTTCCAGAACCTATTTTTACAAGAAAGGCAATAAAATAAACAACAATCCATTTCAAAATCTGCTGTTTTACAGAATATCCTCTGGCAGAGAAGGTGACATTTCTATTAATAATAAAATTGAATACCATAGATATAATCCATGAAAATGTTGCAGCAACAACAAAACCAATCCCAAAATAATAGAATAAATTGAAAAATCCAAAATCAATTAGAAAAGCAAAACCACCTATTAAACAAAAGATAAGAAATTTATATAGGGCCCTCATATTTATAATTGCCAGCTTAAATATTTAGAAGCATCCGTATCTAAATACTCTTGCTTAGCCTTTTCATCTCCAGTATACTTAATTTCCCAGATTTTTATTGGTCCTTGTATCCCATTATAATAAATAAACTCTCCAAGATTAGCCCCTTGCCGATTAAGACTATCAATAATTATATTGGGCTCAGAATATGTAATTTCAAAATTAGGGAAGTTATTAAATGGATCATTGAGTAAATACTTCTGAGCCAAATAACCCCTCATCACTCGTGGGGAAATATAAATTAAGGCTCCGAGATTATCTACCTGAAGCCCTTGATTAGAACTCCCAACGCTCTGAATAACTTGTGCAGTTGCTTCTATTCCCTCCTTGAAGTCAATAAATTGCCCATTGACGTAAAGGTATCTCAATGGAATTCTATACTGGTTGTTATTATATACAAACACACCTATTGGTTGCTTAAATGCCATAGAGCTATTGGATTGTAAGCTTTCTAATAATATCCCTGCTAGTCCAGCCCTCCCTGAAAAGAGATTAATCACACTACCATTGAACTCATAGGATAGATCCTCATCAATTGTAAAACCCCCTAGATAAACTCTCGTAATCCCCCTAGAGGTTTCTTCAGATTGTGAAGGGTCCGAAGTCATCACAGGAATCCAGCTATACCGGTCATAATTTTCATCACTGCCAATGGCTGAGAAAGCACCATATTTCCCAATATCACTTGAATCGATTAAAAGATAAGAAGCATTATGGGAATATAAAAAATTAAGAGCATCTTTTTGATTATCTCCGGTTAAAACTAATCGCCCCATTAAATAATTCCAATAGACCATAGCATTACCCCCATCAAGAACAGTCGCTCTATCCCCTATTGACTGAACCCAATATCCATAATCCCACCAATGTGCAAAAACAGCATCAGTTGAAGTATTATTCCTAACCCAACCCATTGCCTTTTGCCATTGTTGATTATAATATGAGGGGATAAATTTATATGCCTGCGTCTTTGTTTCCTTATAAAAATTCCAAAATATAAAGACAACAAGCAATACTAGAACAATACTCACGATGGCCCAATATATTCTTTTGTCTCCTTTTGATTTTAAACACCTATCACAGAACGACACGACCATGAATGCAGGAAAAATCACCGAAATAGGGCCCAAGACCATAATCAACCTTACTGCACTTCTTGCAGTGAATAAGCATAGAACAAATAATGAAAACAAAAGAAGATATTCTAATTTTATTTTTTCAAATGCTTTATTATCTTCCTTATGGTATTTTGAATAATAATAAATCAAACCGCCTAGAAGGAGAAGGAACCCCCCAAAATAAACGATTCGGCTAATAACTCCCTCCCCATCAAAAATAGCTGGATGAGGAGCATATCTTGAAAAGACAAGACCTATAAAAAATAATATATAGAACAAAGTCAAGACCCAGGAATCTCCCTTCTTGAGTGTGTCTAACATTTTCTTAAATAATACTACCGAACCTATAAAAAACAACCAAAATAAAACAGGGACAGAACCAATAAAAGGTCCAAAACTCGCCCCCCATTCCGTAAAATAAGGCTGCCTATTTTCTGCAACTGTAGTATTCCATCTTCCAGTAATTGGATTAAAAAGTATTTGATTAATATCCTTCAACTTACCTATAATAAACCCAGGCCCAAGGAGGATAGACACAATAAGAATCCCAAGGACAATTGCGATAACCAAAGAAAGTATATTCTTAGGCAGCTTTGTCTGAAGTAATTTTAGCTTAGATAATTTTGTTTTCCACAATGTAAAATGGACTATTAAGACAAAGAATACAAGAAAGGCGGAACCTGTGCTTAGGGATGAAATAATTCCCATTATACTTGACCTGTTCGAGAAAACTAAGAAGAGTGCAACAGAAGATACAAACCATAAAGAATACACAATAAATTCCTTTTTATGGATTTTGTTTAAGATAAATGCAAGTAATGTTGCAACTGCAATTGTTATATAGGCATAGATAACGCCTCCCCAAGTTAGAGACATCAAGGCAGTACTTATCCCGGCCAAAATTCCTAAGATAATGCCATTCCTCATCTTTTCAGATTTCCAGGCTTTTAAAAATAAATAAAAAGACAGAAACATAAAAAAGAAACCAACTGATTCCTTTTCAGGAATTCCCGCAATGGTTCTTGATAAAAATACGGGAACAACAATCATAAGAAATGTAGAGATTAGTGCAATTAGACTCGCTTTTATTGGATTATCTTTTGTTATAAATATCTCCCTTACAAAAAGAAAGAATGAGATTATAATTAATACAAAAAATAAGACGGGCATCACGACCGCAGCCAAAATAGGGCTATCATACCCTAATGAGCCGATTAATGCGTGAGTAAGAACAATCATATATGAAACCATTTGAAGTTCAGTGGTAGTATCAAATCCCAAAGGAACATACCTCAATGTATCCATCTTGGGTAAACTTCCATTATGGATTATTGTTTGTGCATACCGGGTAAATAACCAAGGGTCTAAATCAGGTCCAAGGGTCCAAGTATTCGTAGCGATATCCCATAGGCCCGGAGCCCCACCATGATCTTGCATAGGCAGACTTCTAATATAGATTCCCAAGATAATAGCAACTAATAGAATCCCAAAAACCCAAACACTTTTCGTTTTGAAAAAATGGACTATCTTCGCTTTTCTCTTCTCAAAAATTAGCTTATCTTCCATAGATATATACAAAATTTATTATTTAAAAACCTTCTCTATGAATAAATAAAGATCAATAGGGCAACCAAACACAACAGGATTTGGAATACCCATATAAGATAAACAACATCCTGCTCATAAACTTTTTTCTTAAATTTACTTAAAAACCATATTGAAAAATGAGTCAGCCCATAAACCTTAGCATAAGGCATTTTCAAGCTCCCATCTTTTAGTGGAATTCCAAAAGATTGTTTTACCAATCTCCCCCTTAACTTTAGTATAACTTCAATAAAATAAGGGATAAATACAAAAAGCGCAATTTTCTCAAAATTTCCAAGAATGGCCATCCCTGCAATTAGTGCCCCTACCGAATAGGTTAAAATATCTCCGGGAAAAACCCTGGCAGGACTCCAATTGAATATTAAAAAGCCAATAAGGGAGGCAACCATTATTAGTCCAATTAATGCAAGCCACGCAGAACCAGTTGCATAAGCAACGAAACTCAAAAAAGATAAAATAATAATCCCTTGCCCGGCTTCTAAACCGTTAAATCCTGCTAAAAAATTATAAGTTGTTGCAGCAGCAGCAATTGCCAGGGGGATAATGATCGCAGTATAAATTAACCCAAGACCAACAAATCCAAAGAAAGGCAAAGAGACCATATGAGAACCCGCCCCAATAACAACTAAAGGAATAGAAGCAACTAACGCCAAAAAAACTCTGAATCTTTTAGAAAGCCCGCCATGTTTCCATCCAAGTAAATCATCTGTTAAACCAATAACCGCAAGAATTAATATCATTGACAAAAGTGCAAAAATCTGTAAATTAACCTGAACAGCATTTTTTGTAAAAGTCCTTATTGCAACATAAAACAAAACACCCAACACAAAAGCCATGATAACAACAAGCCCACCAGAGGCCGCAACATTCTTAGGTTTATCGAACTTGTTCATATCTTCCCACAATAAACCAACCTTCCTACAGGTTTTAATCCATTTAGGCAGAACGAGTATGGCTAATACAAAACTTATCAATAGGGGCATCGCAAGCAAAATTTCCATGATTTATCTTAGAAGTTATTATTTTAAAACTTATGCTTTAAACGGATTATTCATAAGTCTAGTTAATTATTTAAACATAAATCCAATCTATTTAATATGTATCCTGGAGAATTTGAAACACTATTTAGAAGATTAGCCAACCTGTTTACTTTAGAAACTATTGCAGAAAATAAAAATTTTGAGGGAAAGTCTGTTAAAAGAAACCCCCTAACACCCATTTGGGACACAATGGACGGACTATATGATTGCAATTATATCGATATCGGGGATAACAGGGGAGTTTCATGTAAATTCTTCTTTAAGAAGACTGTAAGAATCTTATTTTATGTCTTACTAATAGAATTTGAAGGCAGACTATTCCGAATTCATGAGTGGAGGGGAAAAGACATTTCAGAACTAAATGAAAAAAACATCAACGATTTAATAAGAGAACTGGTTGATTCCGATTTAGTCGGATTGCAAAAAGAATATCCAACTAGAAAAGAATTTAAAGAAGACCTAAAAGCATTAAGCTCTTTTAGAAATGTAATCATGCACGTAAACAAAAAATTAGAAAAAACTGTGGATATTAATACATTAATCAATCGAAAAAAACAAATAGTCCGTCTCTTATCCGCGCTTCAACAAATATTAGATAACATGGAACATTAAGATTACTAGAAATTTCAATTTTATATCATAAGATTAGAACAAATTATGGGTAATATAAACTTCAATAAGGGCCGCAACAAGCAATATAACTACAGCTATTATCACAAGAAGCAAACAATCCTGCATAATCCTCCACATTCTTTCTCCTCTCAAATCTTTTCTTATTACAGCTACAGAAATAATCCCTCCAGCTAGAGCCCCTATAAAGTAGGCTAAAATTTCAAGAACACCATGAAAGACCATATATCTTGCCAAGCTCATTGGCAGATTCAATAAACTTCCTTTTGCATAAATACCCATTGCAGCAGCAATCACAGAAGCATTCCACACTAAAACAAAAATAGCTCCTGCACCAAAAGCAAGAGAAAACAAGATAGTGAATATCAAAACATAAATATTATTCGCAAAAATACTTAATACTGCCTGCCCCCCAGAAACATTCCCGGTTATAGGAATTATCCCGTGCAGCTCAAGACAGTAATTAAAATTAGAAGGATTATTAATTGCACAGAACACCTTAATCTGAAAATTAAAGTTTTGAGGGGCTGAATCGGGCAGAACGATGTACCAAAAAGTAAAAGCAACAACAAACCCCAGAAACATCATAGTCAGAGCAATTAACGCTTTAGAATGTTCTTTTATTAACTTCCCTTCTTTAGATATTTCAACATCTTTCCCTTCTTCAAGTTTAATCATATAATACATAAAAGGAAGACAACATATAACTGTAAATGTAACAACCAAGATCCCAGAAGCATCCTTCAAAACAGAATCTTTTCCAAATACAAAAGAAACTAGCAGTAACGAAATAGACGCATAGACCAGCCCAATAAAGAACATTTGCCATGGTTTTTTCTCCGCTCTTTTTGGTCTAATAAACATTTCAATCATTTTTCACCTCAATAATTTCAATATAATTTGCTTTTAAATCTTTCACTTTTCTAAAGAGTTCATAAACCTTATATAGTTATTGTTTTTAATCAAGATATGAAGAGGTTTAACAAGATTCTTGAAGATATCAAAGAGGTAAAAATTCAAGGAGCTGAAAATATTGCTAAAGCCGGAATGAAAGCATTCCTCCTAAATCCAAACAAAAATTCAGCAAAAAAAATCCTACTAACAAGACCCACAGAACCATTAATGCAAAATTCAATAAAGCTTTTATTAAAATCAAAAAATCAAGCCCGACAAGCAAAAAAAATCCTCCTATACCTTAAAAAATCAAAATCAAAGATTTCTAAGGCAGGCTCAAAATTAGTTAAGAAAGATATGAATATTTATTCACACTGCCATTCCTCAACCGTAATAGATATTTTAAAATCTGCAAAAAAGCTGGGAAAAGATTTTGTAGTCTATACCACCGAAGTCGAGCCATTATTGCAAGGAAGAAAAACAGCACTAGAGCTTAACAAATCAAAGATAAAAGTAATTGTGGCTCCAGATTTAGCTGCAGAACAGACACTTAAAAAATGTGACTTGCTTTTATTCGGAGCAGACGCATTTCTAAAGAAAGGAGTTGTAAATAAAATTGGCACATCTATTCTATGCAAAATTGCAAAAGAAAATCATATCCCCGCATACGTCTGTGGCGTAAGCTTAAAATTCACAAAAAAAATCAAGATGGAAATCAGAAAACAAAATGAAGTCTGGCAGAACAATCACAAGACCATAGAAGTTTTTAACCCAGCCTTCGACTTCGTTAAGAAAAAGCTGATAACCGGCGTAATCTCCGAATTTGGAATTTTATCCTATAAAGAATTTATAAAACTTGCAAAAAACAATTTAAAGAAGTTTTAATGAATTACAGATACCAAACAATTTCATCAAATTCAATCCTTAGGAATAATACTTCCATCTTCAACCCACTTTTCAAACTCTTCTAAACTCTTAAACAAAACCTTAAACGAATCACCCTCGCCATATTTTTCACATTCATCAGCGGAATGCGCTCTGCAAATATGGGGTCTTTGCTCATAATAACCACACTTTCCATCCTGCAGTTTCATACATTTAGTATTAAATTGTATGTTCCAAGAATTATCATTGTCAATGAAAACCCAAACATCTCTATGCAAAAGATACCATTTAATCTCATCATAATCTTCCTTATTTTCTGGTTTGTCAATTTCAATGCAGATATATTCGCAACATTTTGTACATCCTTCACAAGGATTTTTGTTTTTCATCTTCATCTGTTATTAAGTTTATTTTTAAATGTTGCCAAAAGATTAACAAAAAAGTAAGAACCTAGTAATAAACAACAAATCAATAACTAAAAGTTAAAGTCCCGAGCAGATATTAAATAAAAACTACTAAGCCATATCAAACACTTTTCTAAAAATCAAACTAGAAACAATAGCACTTCCAAAATACCACCAAAACCAGTAATTTAACAGCGGTACCTCTCCACCATAAATCCCTCGAATCCACGTAAAAATAAGTAAGAACGGGACCATTGTAACCAGCAAGGGCTTAAAACTTGACTTCATCATTACGCCAGTAATCTTCATCATTTCCATCTGAATCTCTTCCATCATTTTTGGATTATCTTTATGCTTCTTCATTTCAACTTGCAATTCTTTCTGTCTTGCCTTCAAGCTCTTAAGATGCTCCTGATTAGTAAGCCATTTTGTAATAAGAGTAGAAAAAATAGTCATAACTATAGAAATTAAGATAATTGACGTCTTAGGATTTGCTTGTATAAATTCAGTTAGTACCATTTTCACCTTTTTATTACAATCATTAAGGGTTTAAAAAGTGTTCTTATTCTCGCTTTTCTAAAGGATTATCTCTCGGAGGATTAACGCCTCCACGAGAGAATTAACCCTCCCATAACCGAAAGATATATAAATAAGATATATCTTGTAAATAAGATTAAACTTATTCGGGAGAAAACAAAATATGGCTGAAAAAATTGAGATGGCAACTGTAAGCTCTAGAGGACAGATTTGTATCCCTAACAACATGAGGGAGGAAATGGGATTAAAAGAAGGAAGCAAAGTTCTTTTCTTACTAACTGATGACTCTATTATCCTGAAGAAAGTGAATATGCAAACATGGAATGAAGTGACCAAACCATTAAAAGAAGCAATGGCAAAAACCAACTTAAAGGAATCAGAAGTTCCAGACATAGTCCAGAGATTTAGAAAAAAACAAAAAGCTAAAAAATGAGGATTACCGTAGACACTAATGTGCTGATTTCTTCCAGCTTTTGGCATGGAGATTCTGATAGAATCTTAAATAAAGCAGAGAATAAAGAAATAGATCTTGTTCTATCCAAAGAGATAATTGAAGAATTTATTGAAGTTTTAAATTATGAAGAAATTCTTGATAAAATAAGGGAAAAGAATCTTGAAATGAAAAGGACAATAGAAAAAATTATTTCTCTTTCTACATTAGTCGAGCCAAAAGAAAAATTTGATATTATAAAAGAAGATTTGGACGATAATATTATCCTAGAATGTGCTTTTGAGGGGAAAGTGGATTATATTATAAGCCAAGATAATCATCTTCTTAGATTAGGTGAATTTAAAGGAATTAAAATAGTAACGCCTAAAGAGTTTCTAGCTAAGGATCAGTAAGATTTTTCTTAAACTTATCAAGATTTACCCACCAAAAAATCCCTTTAAAGCAGGATTCATATCAACAGCATGCTGTTGAGCAATATTTTGATACAACTGATATAATATCATGACAGCAAGAAGAATTGCAGTTCCTCCAACTAAAGCACCCATTAAATCCGCAACACTCGCTAACAACCCAATAGCAGCACCACCCATTACAGTTAAAGGAGTAACGTATCTTTTCAAAATACTTTCTAAGACTCTTTCATCATTTCTAAATCCCGGAATTCTCAATCCAGAAGACAAAATATTTTTTGCCTGACTTTGAGCATCCATCCCCGAAGTATTTACCCAAAACACAGAGAATAATATTGAAAATAATACATAAAACAAAACATGCCCCAATGCCTGCAAACCATAAATTGCCCTAAAGCTTCCAGTAATAATTGTCTCTAATAAAGGAACCTGATGAACCCAAAACAAGAAACCACATCCGGCAGCAGTACATACAGGAACACCATTTTCAATATTTCCTAAAAATGTAGGATGCCCTAAAGTATTCTGCAATAAACCTCCGGCTAATAACAAATTGGCAGAGACAGCCGAAACTAAAATAACCGGCATAACAGAAGCATAGAAGAACTGCAAAGGCCATTTGATTCCATAACCCCTCATTCTGTCAAAACTTAATGGTATTTCGACTTTTAATGATTGAGCCCATATAACAACTAAAAATAATATGATAGTAACAATAATGGGGAACAACGCCCTTGCTGCTCCTGTTCCATCACCAGCAATAACGGCCGCAATTAATGCCAAAACCTTTCCTGACGATTCAAAGGTTCCCTGTATACCGATAAACTGGAATAACTGCGCAAATAATCTCCAACCGATTCCTGCTGCAATGAATATTGAAACACCAGAACCAAAGCCCCACTTCTGCAATACTTCATCCATGAATATAATCAAGAATCCACCTAAACATAATTGAACAATAACTAAAGTTACAAATCCGGGTTGAGCTTCAATTCCCCTCATTAAAACATAAACCATCGCTTCGAAAAGCACAAATGCAAATGCAAGAATCTTTTGTAACCCTTGGAAATATTTTTTACCTTCATCAGTATGGGTATCAATATTCAAAATCTGCGCGCCAACTAGCAGTTGAAGGATAATAGAAGCCATTACAATTGGACCGATACCCAGCGAGATAATTGAACCAAAAGATGTTCCAAGTAGGATAGCCAGATATTCAAATCTTTGCATTGCATTTGCAGTTGTCCCAAACAAAGAAATATTAGATAAAACAAAGAAAGCCACAAGTATAATTAAAGTCCACTTAAGTTTCACGTTGAAACTAACTTTCTTTTCAACCGGCCTAGTTACTTCAGGCAGGTTAGACATAATATCTTTTAAAGCCATGATTTATTGAGATGATTTGGTTTTATAAAGCTTATTGATAAGTCAAATCATTTCTCTTGATTGTCCGGGTGTTGTTTTAAAACCCACGCGTCCCATGAACCAAAACGAGGGCAATACTCAAACTCAAGAATTCGTAATGCAACTGCTTCTGGATGAATAGAATCTAGAATAGGCCAAGGACCTTTCGGAGGAAAATATTTTTCAAAAAGTTTTCTTAGCAAAAATTTATCCCCTAGTCCTGGCTTAAAACTTACACTGTCTTCTGGCAGACCATTAGCAGTAATAAATGCCCAACCCTCTAAATCCTGAACCATCTCTACCATTTTATCAAAAATTTGAGGTATATACTCTCTTGAAAGTTCTTCCAGAATCTTTATTCCCTCAGGACCGTAGTCTCTGCTCAGGGGACCATAGTTAAATCTAATTTCTTCATCCATAATAAAAATCCACTCAATTTCCCCACAACTAAGCAGGTCTCTTTTAGACTCACTGCTTTTTCTTTGCAACTTCTTTTTTGCCTTTTTCCTCAGAAGCAACTTTCTTAACTTTACTTGCAAGTATAATTATATCTCCACCAGCCTTCTTCATCTTATCAATCGCTTGTTTAGAAGCAGATTCAGCCTCGATAACAGCCTTAAATCCGTCACCTTCACCTAAAATCTTATATTTCTTCAAATCAACAGTTTTACCCAAATCATAATTTCTTTTAATGGCTATTAAATTGATAGTCATTGTTCTTTTCTTTTCAGTGCTTCTTGATGTAAATCCTTTTTTACCAAAATAAGCTTTAGCACCAGCCTCCTTAGCCATTGTCAATAATTTTTGCTTTTTATGATCTGCTCTCTTTCCACTTCCAGCAAATCCCTTTCCGCCTTTATTTCCAGAACCTTTATGCTTCTGTCTAAACCCATATCCGCATGTTCTTCCGCCTCTTATCCTTGAAGCTTTTGTACGCTTTTTGAGTTTCATAACATCCTCACTAATAATTTAGATATATCTTCATGTTTGCCTAAAATTCCATTCGGAGCCGCTGTTTTTGTTGATTTTTTAAATCCGCCTCTTGGAGGATGTAACCTAAAGAAAGGTTTCAACTTTCCTTTATCTTTTCCAGTCATAATCTTCTCTCCCCTTTTCTCTTCAAGTTCTTTTATCATTTTATCATCAACCTTTCCATAAGCAACATATTCTCTTACTTTTCTTAGCATTCCCATTTGAATTTCATCTTTTTCATCAAGTAAAACACAAACAAGTTTTTTCCTCATTCTTAACCTTTCAAGTGTCTCTTTAATATCCATCCTTAATTTAGGTTGACCGTGTATTCTTATTACTGCTATCATGTTTATATTTCCGCTTTATTCAATTTAATTAGAGCTTCAAAACAAGCCTTTGCATTGTTGATTGTTGTTCTTGTTTTACCAAATGTCTTACTGTAAACATCTTTTATTCCAGCTAATCTTAACATCTTTTTCAATTCAACTCCTGCAACTAATCCTGTTCCTTGAGGTGCAGGCATTAACTTAACAGTTACAGAAGAACACTTCCCTGTTGTGATTATAGGGATGCTGTGTAACTCATCACAAGAGCAATCAAAACTAGCGCACCCTCTTATTATCTTTTGAATATTAATTTTTGCTTTTCTTATTGCTTTCTCCCTAGCTGGCAAAGTTTCTTTAGCTCTTCCGCTTCCCAATCCAATATAACCTTTCCCATTCCCAACAACAGCCATTACACTGAAAGTTGCAATGTTACCTTCCTTTGTCTTCTTTTGAGTCTGTCTCCAAGCTCTCCTCTTTCCTCCTCCAAACTTTCCTTTAGCCTGTCCAATAAAAAGCATATCATTCTTTAAATCAGGTAAAAGCAAATCTACAATTTCAGGTTCAAGTATCTTCCTTCCAGTTGCAAAGATCTCATCAATATTCTTTATCTTCCCATTCTTAACTTCTCTTCCTAATTCTGTTTTTGGAACCCATGAACTTAATTTTTCTTTTTCTTCTCTAGCAAATCTTTCTTCTCTAGTCTCCCTTCTTCTTTCCTCATAAGTCATTTCTTTAATTGCCTCTTCAGTAGCCTCTGTCTCCTTCTTCTTTTCTTTTCTTTCTATAATTTTAGACATTTCTTCTAAATTTTTTTCATGAATATTTACTGCCATTATTTCTTTTCCTTCACTTTTTTAGTTTTCTTTTCTGAAGTTGCCTTCTTTTCTAAAACCGCACCAGAAAGATTTGTTTTTACTTTCTGAATTACTGTCTTTACTTCGTCTTTTAAATGTTCCCCATTCAACCTATCTTCACTTGGAAATACTTCTTCATTTGCATTTATCTTTACACCACCATCAATTAATCCTTTAACAGCAGCAAAAATCCTGTTTCCCGCAATTGTTCTTACCATACCCAAATCAACAATATAATGATTTTTCCCTGCCATTTTTGCAAAGAGCAACCCAGTAAGGTAAGCAGCAGGTAGGCTCTTCAAAGAGCCTTCAAACTTCTTATCCCAACCATGGTTTAAAAGTTCTTTTGAAGTAACACCCATTACGACACTATCTTTGGACTCTATACTTTTAATAGACTGTATTATAATATACTTATTAGTCTTTCTTATAACTATTCTTTCTTTTCCAGACTTCAAAAGCTTCAATCTAAGTTTATAGTCTGTTTTACTTTCTTTTCTTCTTCTTCTTTGTGTTCTCATATTTCCTCCAAGCTCTCATTTAAATGTCTTTTACTCTTAAACCTTCTTGCCCTTATCATTTTTCTTATTTCTCCATGTTTTTCCTTTTCAATCTTTCCTGTTTTTAATAAATGTCTAGCAAAAGTTCTTAACTTTCTTGTTATTGTTGCATACTCTTTTTTATTCGTATTGACTCTTTTCTTTACTTTTCCAACGCCTCTCCTGTGCTTTCTCTTCACTTTTGTTTTCCTGCCCTTAACTTCTTTAACTTGTATTGCTCCAGACTTATTCAAATCAAGAATATCCTGTCTTGTGATTGCTTCTTTAATCTCATTTAAACTTCCATCTGCAAAGAAGATCCTATTCTTCCCAACACCTAGAACTTTAGCTGCAAGAGCTTTCTTTTTACCTAGTTGCATCTTTACTCCTGTATCTATTTAATACTTTTATCCCTTTTTCCTTAGCAATTTTTAAAATTTCTTCCCTTAACTTCTTCCCTATTCTTCCAATGATAACCGCGTTCATCTTTGTACTTTTAATCTGCATTAAATTTTCAACTCTTTCAAACTCCATCCCACTGACTCTATTCTTTGTTTCATTTTTATTTCCCCAACCAACCTTAACTTTTCCCGGATGTCCAGATCTGCTCAATCTTATTTTATTATGCCTTCCTTTTGCAGCTCTCCATTTAAGATTTTTCCTTCTTGAAAACCTTATTTTTTTATGCCAGTCTGTTCTTCTGAAATCAGGTTTTTTTCGGTCAACTTGTTTTTTAACTTCTGCCATTATATTTTTCTCCCGCATTTTTCAGTCATAAATATACCATCCTGAAAAATTCTTCTATCTCTTCCTCTTAATTTTGTTGCTTTTTCAATGTTTGCAGCAGTCTGTCCAGCTGCTTCTCTTTCATGCGAGGAAACAGTAATCTGGTTTCCTTTTACTTCAACCTTAACATTTTTCAAAATGTTAGCATGTCTATCTACAGTTTCTCCTAAAAAAGACTTAATAACCAACTTAGCCCCTTCAACCTTTACATTCATTGGGAAGTGAACATTACAGACTTCAAGATGGTAAACAAAATCTTCTCCCAACCCTTTAATCATATTTTTGATATGGGCCTCAGCAGTTCCGATAACCCTTAATTCTCTTTTTGTTGCTTTTTTTGCAGAAAGAATTATTTGATTGCCTTTTTTCTCAATTGAAACATTTGGAAGTTCAAATAATCTTGTTACTTCTTTTCCATCTTTCTTTAAGACTACCTTAGCCCCGTCTATATTAGCCTGTACTGTATCAGGAATTTCAATAATTCTTTCAATGTCTTTTTTCATGTTGTTTTCAGGTTAGTAAAAATACGCAATAACCGCTCCTCCGAGATTTTGTTCAACTGCACTTTCATGAGCCATTAATCCTTTATTTGTGGATATAATTAATGAGCCAAAATTTCTTGAAGGAAGGAACCTTCTCATATACTTTTCAATTTCATCAACAGTTGCATAGTATCTTGGCTTTACAGCTTTACACATATTCATTTTAATCATTTTTACAATAACACTTTTCTTATCCTCTCCAATTTTAAAATCAATATGCTTCTTTTCTTTCATCATTTTAAGGATATTAATTAAAACTTTTGAAATCATTTTTATCTCTGTCTCTGTCTTTCCAATTCTTTTGGAATTCATTATTTGGTTGAGCGCATCAGCAACAATATCTTGTGACATTTTTATCTATAAAAATGGCATCTCGAAAATCTTTGATTTACTTGTGACATTTTTTCCTCCTATGAGTATTTTTTAAATCCTAATTCCACTGCAAGTTCTCTGAAACAGTGTCTGCATAAGTGAAGATTATACTGGTTCAAATGAGCCCCGAATCTTCCACATCTCTCGCATTTCCTCGAAGCAACACCAAACTTTCTTACTTTTGGCTTATTATGCTTAAGGAACTTCTTTAGCATAGCTGGCTTTCTTTTAAGCTGTGCTGCGATCTTATTCCAATCACTTGCAGTCATTTTCTCTTCCTTAGGATATTAACCTTAAATTTAGTTATAATATAATCTTCAATTTCTTTAGCAGGGATTCTTATTTTCCTTACATCTCCCCTCTTTGTTTTTTTCATCTCGACCCTTCTACCTGCCCTAGAGAAAACGATAGTTACTTCAAGACCCATAATGCCTACTTCTCTTATATATTCCATTTTTGGAATCTCAATATACTCATGAATGCCAAATGAAAAGAAATTGTCTTGTATCTGTCTTTCCTTTATATTCATATCAACAGCGGGCAATAATCTCTCAAGCATTTCCTCCGCTTCTTTTCCTCTTAATGTTACTTTTGTTCCAACTTCTAAACCTGGCCTTACCTGCCATGTGGGAATTCTTTTAGTTGCCTTTACCTTTACTGGTTTTTTCTTAGATAAAACTTCTAGAAGTTTGAATCCTTTCTCAAGTTTTTCTCCAGTTCCACCTATATTCAAAATAAGTTTTTCAATCTTAATCTTTCTCATGGGGTTTTCCATTTTCTGTTTCATCCTATTACCAATATTGTTTTTCCTGGAAGGGTTACTTCCTTTTTATCCAATTTAATTAAATATTCCTTCCCTCTTACAAGTTTAATAATTCCTTTAACAACTCCCTTTTCACCAGCATGCTTTCCAGATACAATCTCCACTTTTGCATTTTCTTTTAATGGTAGTATCTTATCAATTTTTCCTGTTTTTGTATTTAATATTACAGAATCGCCGACTGAAAAAGACTCCTTTGAAAGAATATTTTGTCCATCTTCAAGATTCATCTGCACCTTTTTGCCTGATAAAATCTTCTTACCAGATATTTTTACAACCTTTGAATCAATGTCTCCTTTAACTTCGATAAGCCTGAATTTCTTATTTACAATCTGCATCCTGTAGCTTTTCTTTGCCTTTTCTAATGTAAGAACATCAAGAACTTGAACTGGAAAATTTTCATCTTTTCTTATCTTATTATTTATTTTTATATCTCCATTTAAGGCCATGAATCTAACTTCCTTCTTTGTACTTGCTATCTTTAGAATATCTCTCAGTATAAATAATACTGAAACTCCTTTATTAATAGAATGGCTTGGCGCAGCTATATATGCTGAACCTTTCCTTGGAACTGGCCAAGACTTTGGCATTTCACTTCGTTTTATGTGCATTTTGTTCTCCTGTTTCTAAATTTTTTGTTTCTTTTTTTAATTTAATTCTTTTATTATCTGAAGAGTCTAATGAAACTATCTTTACCTTCGAGGCATGAAACCAAACATTAATCTTTGTTCCATCATTTTTTGTTCTTTGCAATCCTTCAAGCGCCACCTTTCCAGTTTTAGTATTAACTTCAGTAATTTTTCCTTGTTTTCCCTTAAGTTTCCCCCTCATCACTTTAACTTCATCGTTCTTTCTTAATTCAATGCTTCTCCTTCCATGTTTCTTTCTTAACTCCCTACTCAATGTTGCTGATAATTGTTTTTTCTTTAAGTGATTTGGAGCATTAGCTAAATACTTCCTTTGTTTCCTCGGCTGTTTACTTGCCTTCCATTTAGTTGAAAATTTTGTCTTCATTTTAATATACTATCGTCGCTAGTTTGGAAACCTCCTTCCATCTTTCCTGAATTTCTCTTGCAATAGGTCCTTTAATCTGAGTTCCTTTTGGATTTCCTTTTTCATCTTTTAATAATGCAACTGCATTATCACTAAAACATACTCTTTCTCCTGTATTTCTCAACCAGGGTTTCTTTTGTCTTACAATAACTGCATCAAATACCTCACCTTTCATCTTAGGATCTCCCTTTCTTACAGATACCTTAACCATATCAGCGACTTTTGCATAAACTTGTCTTCCTCTTTTTGTTTTCCCACCTTTTACGGATACGAGTCTTACAATTCTTGCTCCACTATTATCACATGCTTCCATCTGGCATCCTAAGTTCAATGCTCTTGTTGTTCTTGCGCTTATTGCTTTCATTTTTTGTTCTCCTGTTTAAAAATGATCGAAAATTTACTATTTACTTTCATGTTATTTCATTTTCTCCTTAATTTTCTTTTCAACTTTTCCAACAACAACAAAATGAATCATTTTGCTGATTGGTCTTGTTTCTGCAATCTTTATTAAATCATCCATATTAATATCATCTTTCATACAATCCGGCAACTTAGCATGGAGTTTTGTCTTTCTTTTTTCATATCTTTCATACTTTTGAATATAATTCATTCTCTCAAACTGGATTGTAACTCTTCCATGATGTTTTCTTATAACATGCCCTTCAAAAGTTCTTCCCCTCATTTTTACCGGGCTTGAGCCATGAATGGGACAAAGCTTGTCGTTACATTTAGACTTCTCAGTAGGTTTTTCTGTCTTCTTCTTTGCCATTCCTTTCTCTATGTTTTTCTTTTCCTTTTCCATTTTACTATTCCTTTTCTCTTTTTCCCGGGTTTGCCTTAATCGTTTATGTGGGTTTCATCAAAGCCCATTTCAACTAAAATGGGTTTTACTTTTCCCCTGTGATTGCCTTGAAGCTCTATGACGTTTTTTCTTAAGGTTCCACCGCAAGCCCTTGCAGACTTCAGCTTTTTTCCAATCTCCTTAATGTCTACGCCGTCATCAAAACCACTAACCATTGTAGTGATCTTCCCAAACCGTCTTTTCTCAGTCTTCACTTCAATCTTCTGATCTGTTTTTGCTATTTCTTTACAAACACAAGCTTGCAAAGGCAAACCGCATTTTGGACATATATCCATATTATTTGGTTTGATTCCTTCCAGTTTGACTGGATGGTTTAATTAATTTCGCGACTGTCAATAGTTTCGCAATCTCCCTTTTAATGTCTTTCCTTTTGGAGCTCTGCTTTAATAATTCTATTTTCAATTCTTTCAACTTGCTTTCAATTTCTTTCTCTGTTAATTGTTTTTTTTCTGCCATTATTTCTTCTTCCTTTTCTTTTCAACTACTGCCTCAACAAAAGTAGCATTTCTTTTTATTTGATTCATAAGATCCTCGTTGATATCAATCTTATCATGTATTTTTGCATATGGAGACAAAATTGCAACTTTTATTCCGATAACTCCTTGTTTTGTTTCTGCAACCGATTTTGCCTTATCAACAACCTTTGAAGCATCTCCAGTTTTCTTTAAATATCCAAATGTAAATCTCCAGCTTCTTGCTCTATCACTAGGCAACTTTCCAGAAACCCTTATTTCCGCTCCTGCAGCTCCAGACGCTTTTATTCTACTCAAAACCTTATAACTCACTGCTTTATATTTTAATGAACCAAATCTTTCCAAAGATAAAGCAATTTCATCTGCAACTAATTGTGCATCAAAATCTGGATGCATTATCTCGGATATTTCTATGTGGGGATTTTCCATTTTAAATCTTCTCTTTAACACCTCTGTAAGCTCTGCAATTTTCTCTCCCCTCTTCCCAATAATCCAACCCGGCTTATGTGTTGCAACAATTATTTTCTCTCCCACAGGAGTATATTCTATCTTAACACTTGAAATTTTCCCTTTTCCAAATGTCCTTCTTACAAATTGCTTTATTGCAAATTCTTCTTTCCTTACATTAACAAATTTTTTCTCTTCCATCTTATTTTGTTGCAGGGATTAACCTTTTCCCGTCTCTCTTCAATTTAGTTCTATCTCTTGCTTCCAAATAAACATTAGTTCTCTTCGCTCTTCTTCCTTCTCTCTTATGAGGTCTCGAACCTTTATCTGCCTTAGCAATAAATATCACAGGATTTTCCACACCATTAACATCAGCATTCGCTCTTAGTTGTTTTACCATATCTTTCATACCCATTGCCGCATTTACTGGGAATCTTCCTCCAGCAACGCCCTTTCCTTTTTGGTGAGGCAACTCTCTTTGAGGCATTCGTACTGCAAGTTTACCTTTAATCACCAAATCAAGCATTTCAATTGCCTTTTCAGGTGTTTTACCCTTAATCATTTTACAGATACCATAACAGCTCTTTGAACTTATCCTTAACGCAGCCCCATTCACAATCGCAAATTCCTTTGCAATCTTTTCCTTTTTAATTTCTTTTTTCTTCTCAGTCTTCATTTCTTCTTTAACTTCAGTTGTTTTTTCTTCCATGGTCTTTTCTTCATTTTTAACTTCTATTTTTTTCTCTTCCATTTTTTCTTCTTTAACAGCTTTCGCCGGCTTAATTTTTTCATTATTAACTTTAGTTGCTGTCTTCTTTTCTTTCATTGATGGTGCATATTGTTTTTCCATTTTATTTTACACTTAAACTCGCTGACGATTTAGTTGCTCCTACTCCTGCAGACCCATGCTTTACATGCTTTCTTGTTCCTGCAAACTCACCTAATCTGTGTCCTAACATTTCTTCATTAACCTTAATTTGAGTAAATTCTTTTCCATTATGAACACCAATAGTCATCCCAATTAATGCAGGAACAATTACTAAACTTCGATCATGAGTCTTAACTTGTTTTCCTCTTGAAATTTTTATATCACTTCTCTTTACAAATTCTTCAATAACATTAAAATTTCTTAAAACAGCTCTTCTAGGTCTTGACTTCAAAAGTTTTGCAAATTCTCGAGTGTCCATCTTCTTAAGCTCTTCAACTGTTTTTCCTCGGTAATTCTTTTCCTTCTTTGAGCTTTGAACTAATATTTCTGCCATTATTTCTTCCTCCTCCCTGTCCTTCTTGGTCTTAATAAACCTACAGTTTGTCCTGGAGACGCCATTCTTGGAATAATCTTTGACTTAGGTCTTTTTCCTCTACCAGAACCAAATGGATGGTCAATTGCATTAACCTTTATCGCAGAAGTTCTAGGCCATAATTTTGATTTAGCTTTTTTAATATAGAATTGCTTTCCAGCCTTTAATATTGGTTTTGCTAATCTTCCATCTCCAGCAGCCCTTCCTATTGTAGCTCGACACTCAGCATCCATTTGCTTAATCTGCTTGGATGGCATTGTAACACTTACAATATTACCATTTTTCCCAGTTACTATTGCAAAATTTCCACCGCTTCTAATAAACTTCCCACCATCTTTAGGTTTACTTTCAATATTAAATATCATTGTTCCATTTTTTAAACTGCCAATCTTCGCAACATCTCCTTTATTCATTCCATCGGTCATAATCTTCTGCCCCTCATATAAAAGATTCACGGCGATGTTATGAAATATCTCTCCACTTTTATTTTTCAATTTTGCGATAGGTGCCGAATGTCCTGCAGATGAAAATAACTTTACAACTTCCCATTCTCCTTCCATGTTTACAGGATAAAACGGTCTTACTGAAAATGCTTTTCTTCTTACTCTATATCTTGGACCTCCATGTCCTCGTGCCTGTGTTATTATTCGTTTACCCATTGTTTATTCCTATAAGACCCCTAACTTTGTCGCAACATCTGCTGCAATAAAGTCTGGTTTTAATTTTACATATGCTATCTTTTTATTTTTTTGAGTATGAGTTCTAACCTTTTCAACTTTAACATTAAAAAGTTCTTCCACTTCTTTCTTAATTTCCTGTTTCTTTACACTTCTATCAACAACAAATGCAAGAAGATTTTCAAGCTCAATCATCTTCACAATCTTTTCAGTTGCCTTTATTTTTTCTAAGATTATTGTTTTCATTTAAACTTTTCTCCGATTTCTTTAATTGCTTTTTCAGTATAACATGCTAATCTTCCAGGCTCTCCATTTGGAGCTAGGTCTTTAATCATCAATTCATCTACCTTAACAACATTAATTCCCTTTCTACTCATTTTTTCATCACTCGCAATAATGAAGATCATTCCAGCGTTAGACTTATATTTTCTTCCTCTCGTCTTTCCTCTCCCCGCTCTCTGTGTTTTATTTTTTAATATTTTAGCATTATCTCCAAAAATCTTTTCCATTGTTTCAATAAATTCTTTTGTCTTTAGTTTTAAAATTTCCTCAGAAAAAACAAAACCTGAATTAAGTTTCATATTGTATTTTTTTTCAATTGACTTCTCATCAAATGTTCCGGCCAACGCAGAATTAAAAGCAATCGATAGTTCTTTCTTATTTATTTTTCTGAATGTATTCTTCTCTGCTTTAGGCGCATGAGGTTTTCTTCCACCTCTTGCAGATGCAACAGTAGCACCAACCCAATTGAAAGATGAACCATGTCTTGACATAATTTTTCTTGGAACTCTTGAAATCCCCTTACCATAAGTTCCTTTCCATCTGTGTCTAGCCTTTATTGAAATACCGGAAGCAGAATATCCAGCACCAGCTCCAGGCATGATTCCGTAAGGTTGCATAAAAAATCCCTTTTGAGCCTCAAAAACTTTTTGCAAGATGTCTTTTCTTATTCTAAATGAAAAGTTCTTAGGCATCTCCATTGTTGATTTTTCCTTCCCTGTTTTATCTAATATTTTTGTTTTCATTTTGAACCAACCCCCCTCAAAGATACTCGAGTAGATAAGTCCACAGCCGCATTATATTCTAGAACAAAACTAGATTGATATACTTTTTTTGCAGTATCCAAGTCGGTAAAAGTTCTTGAAATACATTCCTCTTCCTTAACAGCTTCTTCAGTAGAGTGTCTTAATGCACAAAGATAACCCAGAGGTAAAGTATCAAACTGCTTATTAGTATCCTTTAACAAAATAGCAGCATGAGTTACCAAACCTGTTAACAAATTGTCTCTCTTAACTGCTTGTGCTCTTGTTAATTGTGTATGTTGGTTCATCTTAATTCAATAACCTCATAATTCTTTTTAGCTGTTAATTTGGTAGGTCTCATAGAAGGAGTAATCATTACAGGTCTTTTCTTAACGCCAGGAATCGAACCAAGTAAAATCATATAATCTGTTTTTATTTTCCCGTATTTATGAAATCCGGAGTCTTTATTTATATCTTTTTCAGAAGTCTTTCCGATCTGTAAAATCATTTGATTATAACTTACTCTTGTCTGCAATCCAACCTGCCCCATCAAAGGAGCTCTAAATGTAACTCTTGAAGGATTCCAAGGTGCCAAAGAACCAGGCCTTCTTACTCCTTTCTCAGACTTATGGAATTTAAGAGAGATCCCAAATCTCTTTACAGGCCCGTGCGTTCCAAAGCCCTTAGTTACACCACGAATATCAACCAACTGATTTTTAAAAACATCTTTAACTGAAATACTTTTATTTATTCTTTCTTTTACAAAATCAAGTTTCTCTTCTTTTGTTCCAGAGATAGCAAGCTCAATCATATCAGGTGATTTTTTAATTCCTGTCTTTTTCACATCAGAGTAAACGATAACCCGTAAATCATCATAGTCTCTAGTAAATTCAAGTTTTCCAGTTTGTTTTGGAACCTTTACCTTGCTCTTAAGATCTTTTTCATTTGAAACAATTATATCTTTCAAAACAATTCCATTTTTATAAAATCTTACAGAATAAATTTTTAACTCAGGGCACTCAAGCATTGTTGCAGGAACAACAATCTTTTTCCCTTTCGTTAAAGAATCAGGAGTATTATCCTTCACATAAACAGAACACATTCCAACTTTATATCCAATAAAACCTTTTAGCCCCTTATCTTTTGTTTTTTCTAGAACAGGACTCCAGTTAACACTAGGTAAAATCTTTCTTGCCCTTTTTCGAGGGTAAAATTGTAAGCTTCCACTTCTTACTGTGTTGTCTGTCATTTTCTGTTTTTATTATTCTTTCTCACTTTCAAGTATACTTTTTTGTTTATACTTTCAAGTATTTATTGATAAAACAAATAGCAGTTTGCGTTATCTTTTTCATGCTCGCTCAACCTTGCGAAAAGATTCAATAGCCTAAACATTTAAGTTTTAAGCTCCGTGTTATATGTCTAAACATATAATCTATTATTACTGTGTTTTGAGGCTTTTTAAAGGTTTTTGTATGAAAATTCTAAAAAGTAACTGTCCAGAAATCAATCACGCAACAAATTCAGCTTCAGAAATCTTCTTTACACCATCAATACTAACTTCTCGGATAAGAACACCCTTTCTTTTACTGTTTTCCCTAACTTGTTCAGGCCTCATTCCGTTCATATCTTTAGGATAAATTATTTCATTTATCTTAAGAATGTGTTTTGCTTTAATCTCACTAAAATCAGGAGAATCGAAAAACAACTCTTTAACCAAAGCCATATCAGAAGTCTTCAAAGAGCAAAAGTCCGCCTTAGGACCATCTTCATCCGTCTTTCCAGCTTTCCCAGTCTTAGGAGCTTTTGCCTTTATCTTTAATTCAGAAAAACCAGTCTTAAAACTTAAAGCAAAAAAACATCTCGGATACTTTTCCATTAACTTTAAAATTTTATCTTTACTGATTTTTGAATCAATTTCATGCTTTCTAATTCCCTGAAAATTTCCAACTTTCTTAATCTCAAATTCAGCTTCCTTTCTTAAATCAAAAGTCGCAACAATAATTCCCTTAAATTCAACATCACCATTTGCCTTCTCTAAACATTTTCTAACAAGATAATTTGCAAATTCAGCACTAGTCTTTATACTATATTTGTCCTTCTGCTTTTTCCCCTCGGTCAGATATCTATCTTTAAATTCTCCTCGAGAAAACTTTAAAAAATCAGAATGAACCTCTTCATCGAACACGCCAGCAAATATGTTTTTTATAATCATTACAACAAAACAAGAATGTGATTTATAAAACTTTCTTTATCCAGAAATAGACCACCAATTACGCAATCTTCAACTTACCAATCTTAAAAAAAATCTTGAGAATATCTTGTAATTCATTTTCTCTCTGCCTTCCTCTCCCAATCAAAGCAGCCTTACTCTGTCTCCCTGCAGTCAAAGTAACTAATCCATCCTTTTCTTCTGCTTTTGTAAATGTAATTGGGGAAACAACGTCGGCTATAAACTGCTCAATATTATCCGTCATTGCAACAACCTTAATTTTTTTCCTTAAGATTTCACCAACGGACTTCATGTTAATCCCATTTTTCCCAACTGCTTTAGAAACCATAGCTCTTGGGACAACAAAGATAATTACATTATTATAAACAAAGCAATGCCTTGTAGAAACTCTAGAAACTCTTTCAAACAAATTAATATACCTCATCAGTTGCATGTCAATTACATTATTCATTTCAGACAAAAAACCTCATTTTCAAAACCAATACCTAGATCCTTAGCAACATCTTCCTTGGATTTAAGAACCTCATACTCTATATCTTTTGCATCAAGCTTAGCCAAAGTATCATCCCTTGTATCTCTACAAACAAAAACCTTACATTTCTTTTTTCCAGAGCAGCTCTTAAGAGTTTGCTTTATTCCAAAACAAACTTTTTCTTTTTCAATTGCTTCTTTAATTTCTTTAACACTCATTTTATCTTCGTAATTTTAGATTTAAGAACATATTTAAACCTTACTCTTTCTTCTTGGATTTCTGTTTTGCTTTTTGCTCAGCGAGAGGTCCAGTAACTTCTACGAGCAAACCAGGCAATCCAGTTCCAACAGGAACAGGTTGATTCAAAATTATATTTTCAATTACAGACGCAAGCTTATCTCTCTTTCCAGACTTCGTAGCATTTACAAAATGTTTAACTGGCGTCTCAAACGAAGCTCTTGCAAGAACACTCCCCTTATCAGAAATAATTCCCATTCTTGTAATTCCTTTAACAACACCCGCATTAGTCATTGTATCAGCAACTAATTCTAAATGTTTCATATCAATATCAAGGCCCTGTGAAACAATAACCTTTTGAATCTCATGCATAATTGAGGCTCTTGCTGCTTCTATTCCTAGAACTGCACAAATTTCATGTAAATCATTTGTAAAAACCTTTTCATTATTTACTCCTTTAAATATAACAATATCTTTAAGATTAGAACCCGCAGTTAAAATAACGTAGTCTCTTTCTCTCTTAACAACTAAAACTTGCCTTATACCCTTTACACCAGAAAGGATAACATCTTTTATTTTTTCCTTTGTTTTGTATATCTCTTTAAATGTACTTTGAGAAGCATCAATCACAAGTAAGTCATTTTTCTTTTTAATATCATAACCCTTGTCATTCAAAACATCAACAACCTTATCAAGACCCATATGAACTCTCTTTAAAGCATCATTATCCATAGTAATTTCTATTTTTTTATTTGTGAAGTTAATCCCAATCTCATTTATAATCTCTTTAAGCTTTACTTCTTTAATTTTTTCAGCAACTATTCTGGAGTCTTTTTCATTGTTATGATCTTTATCTAAGAATATCTCCATCGTAGGTGTCGAAGGCGTTTTTCTTGCATCTAAAATTTCAATCAATCTTGGTAAACCTTGCGTAACCTGCATTTCAGCGACACCTGCAGAGTGGAATACATTCAAAACCATCTGAGTAGAAGACTCACCAAACGACTGCGCAGTAACCAAACCAATTGCTTCACCTGGAGCAACTTTCTGATTTTTATGAGCTCCAGAAACATCAACACCATCACCACCATAGGCAAATTGTATAACGTTATTAGAAGCATCTCTTATTGTTCCGTCATAAGCAACGATTAAATCTTGCAATGCATTTGCAAGTCTTCTGTATAAATAACCCGACTTTGGTGTTCTCAAAGCAGTATCCATTAAACCGTCTCTTCCAGTCATAGCTCCAAAGAAAAATTCTTCAGGCCTTAATCCATTCATGAAAGAATTATAAATAAATCCACCCGCCCTTGGGGATAAATCCCCTCTCTTGAAAACAGGCAATGTTCTTCCAGTATAACCAAACTGAATTCTCTTACCGCCTAAAACCTGTTGTCCGACCGAACATGAAATCTGAGTAATGTTTAACATACTTCCACCAGCCTTAGATAAAATCATTTTGTTAACAGGATTATCTTTTGGGAACTCTTCCTTAACGAATTTACCAATATCCGTTCTAATCTCATTCAGAACCTGAAGAATCTTTATCTCTCTTGTCTCTTCAGAGGTTTTTCCTGGCAAATCTTCAAGACTCTTATCATAAAAAGATTCAATAATCTTCTGAACTTTGTCCTCGGCAGTTGCAATAATCTTCTGCGTTTTATCCTTAACATGTTGAGGAACACTAACATCATTCACCGAAATTGTAAACCCATTTCTAGATAAGAAAACAACTCCAAGTGCAAAAACATCCCTTAACGTATCCACAGCAGTTCTTCTATCAAATTCCTTATCAATTCTAGCTAACGAATCACCATCTTCAACCAGAAAACCCGAAGAAGTAATCCTAGAATTCCTAAGGTCTTTTGGAAGTGCATTCGCAAAGATTTCCTTCCCAGTATTTGTTTTGTTAACTGAGAAATTCTTAATTCCCGCTTCATGAAGCATCTGAATTGCATCTTCTCTTCCAATGTCACTTTCTTCTAAAATATAATTTCCAGTAACTGCATCTCCAATACAACCCAAAAGATTTGTATTATTCTTCGGAGAAAACATATTAGCTTCAACATTCAACAATACTTCAGCTTCACTTCTTGCTTCCTCCGTCTGAGGCCCATGAATATTCATTTCATCTCCATCAAAATCGGCATTGTAAGGGAAACATACTGCTGGATGCATTCTAAATGTTCTGTAAGGTAAAACCTTTACGAAATGAGCCATTAACGAAGCTCTATGCAAAGAAGGATGTCTGTTAAATAAAACAACATCACCATCTATTAAATGTCTCTCAACAATATAACCTGGTTCAATTTCTTTAGACAAATCAGCTTTCAAGTCAGGAGTAATTCTTTTTCTTTTTCCATCAGTCCTTATAATATAATTAGCACCAGGATAACTCTCAGCGAGAACTATCTTTCTTAATCTTTCAATATTCAGAGAAGTAACCCTCTCAGCAACTGTCAAAATTTTAGCAACTTCAAATGGAACACCAACTTCATTCAACTTCAAATTAGGATCTGGTGAAATAACAGTTCTTGCAGAGAAATTAACTCTCTTTCCAGCCAAATTCTTTCTAATTCTTCCTTCCTTCCCTTTAATTCTTTCAGTGATCGTTTTTAATGGCTGTCCGCTCCTATGTCTTGCGGGAGGTATTCTTGCAATAGAATTATCAAAAAATGTTGTAACATGATACTGTAATAAATCCCATAAATCTTCAATGATGACTTCCGGAGCACCAGCATTTAAATTTTCCCATAACCTCTGGTTTGCTCTTATAATATCAGACAACTTATGGGTCAAATCATCTTCACTTCTCTCTCCAGACTCTAATGTAATTGAAGGTCTTACGGTTACCGGAGGAACCAAAAGTAAAGTTAGAATTGACCATTCTGGTCTTAGGGTCTTGCCATTAATTCCTAAAAGTTTTAATTCCTCCTGTGGAACCTTTACTAATCTTTCTCTAATCTCTGAAGGGAATAGTCTTCTTTTCCCAGCCCTAAATGTCGCTGGTTTTTCAAGTTTAACTCTTTCCTGAATGATACCACAATGCGGACACTTCTTGCCATCTTTTGATTTTTTTATTCTAGTTTTTAAATCCTTATCTCTGTCTTTTGCATCAAGTAAAACTTTCCCACAGGCTTCGCATGTATGCCTTAAAATTAAATCGATTACTTGTAGATATTTAATATGTAAAACTGGCCTAGCCAATTCAATTATCCCCGAATGTCCTAAACACTCCTTTAATCTTCCACCACATGTTCTACATCTTACACCCGGGTCTATAGCTCCTAGTCTTAAATCCATTAAACCACCATCAACTGGATAACCATCGATATCATATAATTCAGGCGTAACTATCTTTGCAACTCCAACTTTTTTAATCTGCTCAGGACTGAACAAACTGAATTTGATTGCATTAACTTGTTTTTTTATTGGTTTAATTGTCATTGTTTACTTCCCTCACTTAATCCACGATATGCTTCTTCTCGTGTTAGTTCACTTGGATGCCTATCAACTCTTCTTTGATTATAAGCCATTGTTCTTTCTATTAAAGTAATTACTACTCTTCCTTCTCTTTTCATTCTTTCATCCTCGCTTAATCTAGCATTATTCATACTTATTCTTCAATTCAAATTTAGTTAATATATGCATGCCTTGTAATTCTTCTAATAACAGCTTGAAAGCGTACGACATTTCGACGGGTTCAATTTGTTTTGAACTACATAACGAACATATCAATTTATTATGTATCTGGTCGTCAATAGCCATTCCACCACACTTAGAACAAATATGGATTATTACTTTATCCGAATCATACCTTTCCTTTAGCAATAATGAAGCACCATGAGCAACTAAAGCTTCCTGTTCCATTTCTCCTAATCTTAATGCACCGCCCCTACTTCTTCCTTCAATAGGTTGTCTTGTTAGTAATGCAATCTTTCCAGAAGCTCTTGCATGCATCTTATCAGCTACCATATACTTTAATTTTAAGTAATACATATTTCCAATAAAGATCTTCATAGGCATTCTTTTTCCATTAATACCGTTATACAAAATTTCTTTTCCATTGTATCTAAATCCTAACTTCTTCAATTGCTCTTCTAATGTTCCAAGATCTTCTCCAGAAAATCCTGAAGCATCAACAATTCTTCCAGATAAAGCAGCAACCTTACCCGCAATTAATTCTAACAGATAACCTACAGTCATTCTAGACGGAATACCGTGAGGATTAAACATCAAATCTGGTTTTATTCCTCGTGAAGTAAATGGAATATCTTCATCCGGAGCAATAAACCCAACAACACCTTTCTGACCATGAGGCGTTGAAAACTTATCTCCGAATTCAGGAGTTCTCAAATCTCTCATTCTTATTTGAACAATTCTATTTCCCTCTCTATCCTGGGTAATAAAAACACCATCTACAGTTCCTTTTTCTTCTTGTCTTATTGCTGAAGAATTTTCCTTTCTTGTCTGGACTGAAATCTCTCTCGCTTCACTTAAGAATTTAGGAGGAGAAACTTTTCCAATAACTACATGTCCTTCATGAAGTTCTGCTTCCGGATAAACAATCCCATCATCCTCTAAAAAGTTATAACTTTCTTCAGTTCTATAACCAGAAACATCTTTCTCAGGAATGCAAACTTCATCTTTCAAACCACCAGCATAATTCAATTCAACAGAAGTATAAGGTCTAAAATAAGTTGAACGAGCAAACCCCCTATCAACAGAAGCCTGATTCAATACAATAGCATCTTCCATGTTATATCCTTCATAAGGCATAATAGCTACAACAATATTCTGTCCAGCAGGGTAAATATTTAATGTATCATAAATAAAACTTCTTACCAAAGGTTTCTGAGGATAATGTGAAACAGAAACATCTGTATCAATTCTCACGGGAAAATTAGCTGCATAAATTCCAAGAGACTGCTTTTGAGTCTTAGAACCCCTCATTAGACGAGAAGACTGATCATGATTACAGTAAGGAACCAAAGAAGCAACAACACCTAAACAATCAATCGGATCAACTTCTAAATGGGTATGTTCTGATGTAAGCTCTTTCTCATAAAGCGAGATGAAGCAGTCATCTTCTTCAGCAGCATCAAGGTATTCAATAATCTTTTCCTTAATCAAATCTTGCCAGGTTAGTGAGCCTTTCTTTATTAATTCTAAATGTTCTTTATTTAATCTAGGAACACCATCATCACAAATAATTAAAGGTCTCAATACTCTTCCAATCTCCGTTGAAATAAAAACAGTATCCAAAAACTGGTCAAATTTAACGCTTAAAAAACCAGGCAACTCTTTATTTCTTCTAGTTTCTTTGATTGTTTTAGCAAATTCAATTCCTTTATCAACAGCACCTACGAATCTACCATTATAAAAAACATCAATTCCAGCTTCTTTTTTCATTCCAGCTTTTTCCATTATAGAAACAATTTTATCATCATCCATCTCATTTCTTGTAGAAATCTTAGATAAAATCGCCAGATTTTTTCTCAAACCAATTTCAGTTCCCTCAGGAGTTTCAACAGGGCAGAATCTACCATAATGGGTCGGATGTAAAGTTCTCGCTGCAAAATTTTCCTGCTCCCCAGGCAATGTAGAAGAAACCCTCTGTAATTGTGATAAGATTGCCAAATAATTTGTCTTATCCATATTCTGAGTAACTCCACTCCTCTCCCCAATCCAAGAACCAGTAGCAATCGCACTCTCCATCCTATGTGAAAACAAAGTCGACTTTGCAATAGTTTTTATCGAATAAAACTTCCTTCTTTTAACTGTCTTCTGAAGCGAGTGTTGCATCTCTCTCAAAAGGATGTTCATATTCACTCTAAATAAATCAGAAAGTAAATCCCCCGATAAACGAACTCTTTTATTTGCATAATGGTCTTTATCGGTTAAACTATCTTCAGGATGCTCTTTTGCAACAAAATATTGCTTTACAAATTTACATAAAGTCCTTGCTTTCTCAATTCTAGACTCTTTCTTTAATCCGATATGAGGTAAAAAATAAGAATCAATTCTCTGCTTAACTCTGTCTAACATCTCTTTTTGAGTTCCGTGTAAGGCTGTTTTTTCAGCAATATGCATCAAAGCGTCCTGAGGATTTGCAATATCAACAAACTCATACAAATTAACAATCAAGGTATCATTTTGCTTCCCAATCAACTTGCTTATCTCAGCATCAGATGTCATACCTAAAGCCTTAAGCAAAACAATAACGGGGATATCCCTAAATCTAGAAAATGAAACATCTAATATACCCTCATTGTTTTCTATAATTGAAATAGGGATTTTATAAGCCCCCCTCTGTGAAAAAAGCCTTAACATAATTCTCTTTTTTGCTTTTTGCTTTTCAATAAATGTCTGATTTGAAGCCAAATCTTCAGCCATTACAATAACTCTTTCATTACCATTAATGATAAAATAACCGCCCGGATCTTTCGGGTCAATATAATTCTCTATTAACTCCGCCTCACTCATACCTTGAATGTTACAAACTTTACTTTTAACAATGATTGGGATTCTTCCAAGTTCCACCTCTGCAGTTTCAACCTGGCCCTCATACTTAATAGTGATTTCAATCGTTATTGGGGCTGAATAAGTTAGATTTCTTATTCTAGCTTCTGCAGGCGTTATTAATTTGGTGCTTCCATCTGCTTCAACGATATTAGGTCTTCCAACTTCTATTTTTCCAAGCTTGATTTCAAAATCTTCAGCAGAAATATTCTCGGAAAGTTCGCTGACAATTTCCTGCATTCTTTGTCCTATAAAATTATTAAAAGAAGTAATATTAGACTCAACAAGTGAATGGTTTTTCAGATACTCTTTTACTAATGTATGATCTTGTTGCATTATACTACCACCCTGAAATATTCCTGGACTTTGTCTTCTGTTTTTCTTTCAATTTTGAAAACATCGCCAATTTGACAGTCTTCCGGGAGGATAGGATCTTTTCTAGAAATTTTAGGTAATTGTGATAATGCTATATTTAGCCTCAAGAGTAATTTGTCAATTTCCTCTTGTTTTAGTTTACTATGTTTTGGTTGAAGTGCATGCATTTTGATTTTTAGAATGTCCACTATGGCTTTAGGTAGTGAAATAACAAAAAGTGGGTTTAAAAATGTTTTGGTTTTATTATTCTTAAGTAGTTTTAGTCATTTTTGTAAGATTTTTTTGAGAAAAAAATCTTGGTACTATGAGCCTTAGTTAAATCAACCAAACCAATTTTTCCTCAACCCACCTACTTTTGAATAAACGATTGAAAACTTCCCATTCAACCTCTGTAAGCGCTTTATTAACCTCGAAGGATCTTAATAACATCTCTTCTTTTTTCTTGATATCCAAAATATTTTTTATATGTGGGCATTTATATCTTTTACTTATTATTTTATTAGCAACATCTTCTCCAGATTTAATGGCAAAATATATTCCTTCTCCAGTTAGACCAGAAGCAAACCCTCCAGCATCACCTACTAAGAATTTATTCTTAAACTCATGTCCTTGATAATCGTAATTAATGGTAAATGCTTGGAACTTAGCCTTTTTCAGATCTATTTTCTTTTTGCAAAAATCCTCAAAATTAGATCTAATTTTCGACACGCTAAGGTCTAGTGCTGGCCGTTTTATGTTTTTACTTAAATCAGCCCCTGTCCCAATAGAAACAGAGTTCTTATAAGGAAATATCCATAGATACATAGGTCCAAACTTTCCCGGATTAATAAATACTTCCAAATCTTTGAATTTTTTTTGAGCAACATATTGAAATGCTTCAAGACTGTTGTTATTTTCTAATCCAAGATGTTTTCTAACGATAGAATTTGCACCATCAGCTCCAACAAGATACTTGTAATACAGTTCTTCTTTACCATTAACAATTATTTTTTCATCAAGAATTTTTGTTACAGTTGAATTTATCTTAACTTCTGCCCCTTGTTTTTTTGCATTGTCCGCCATCCATTTACCTAAATCCTTTCTATCAAGAGTTGCTATAAATGGTTTGTCTAGCTTTATTTCGGTATCTTGAAGAGGAGTATGAATAATCACTTTTTTAAATTTCCTTTGTATTATGCTCTCTGGAATTCCTAATCCAAAATCTTTTAGGGTTAACCCTCCTGCACATATTTTGTCCCCAAAAACAGAATTTTTTTCTAGGACAATAACTCTCTTGTTATTTTTAGCCAAAACTTCAGCACACTTCAATCCAGCCGGCCCTGCACCTACAATTATGACATCATAAGCTTCCATTTTATCTCCCTCATTTTTATCTCCCAAATGGCCCCGACGGGATTTGAACCCGCGACACCTGGATTTCTTCTTCACGAAGAATCGAAAGTCACAAAGTGACTCTCTTTAAAAGTCCAGTGCTCTACCAAGCTGAGCTACGGAGCCTGTCATGCTGCATTGAATTTCTTCAATGCTTGCTTTACCTTTTAGCTAACCCCGGCCTATAATAAAAACCAAAAACCAGGAGCTTGCAATACTCTTGTTAATCGATAACAAGAGCTTAAAATAACACATAGTTTTGGTTTAAAAAACTTTGGTAGCACCAAGTTTCATAAAGATTAAAAACCCTTGTTTACTTAAACTTTAAAATAATATGGCAACAAAAAAGAGATCCAAAAAGAAAGAGGCAAGACAGGAAAAACAAACACCGACGGAAAATTCACAGAACAACCAAAAACAAACAGAAAAAACCCAAGACAAACAACTATTCTGGTTTTTCACAATAATTGTTCTAGTTTTTTTTGCATTTCTTGGAACCTATTATATTGCCCCAGCCATAGTAAAAAAGATGAACTCCTTTGAATATGTGGGTGTTGAATGGACAAAAGAAAAGTTTGATCAATTAGATGTGTACCATGCGAGATACCCAATAATTTACAAAGGACAATTTATGAACACTTATTATAACCTCTATATAAGAAACGACCCGAGGACAAACACCGTTCCGATAAATAATGTTAAGTTTTTATTCAATCCCACAATAATAAGAACAATCCAGCCAGAGGTTGCTTCATGTCCGGGAGTAATGCGTTTAAATGCCGATCTCTATGGCTTTTTATCCGCATTTCCAATGGTTAAAGAAATTCAGTTTGGTATTGCTGAGAAGCAAGTAGCAGAAGAAAGCAACCTGACCTATGCAACATGCGACAACGCAAAAAACGGTACTACGGTAGTTTTAATTAGAAAATCAGAAGCACCATCCATAGATCAAAAAGGAGACTGTTATACAATAAATGTAGGTAACTGTGAAATGGGTCCAGCAGTTGAAAAATTCATGATAGGCGTTTTAGCACAACTAAACAATGCCACATTAAATGCAGCTCCTAATTAGTTTAATACTTACAATTCTCCCATTCATCGAATTAAGAGGCGGACTTCCAGTAATAATAGACTACGCCATTAAGAATAATCTCCCTATATGGCCTTATTTTGCTATAGTTCTTATATTAAACATACTCCTAATCTTCTTCATATTCTTTTTTCTCGATTTCCTACATGTTCATTTCATGAAACTTTCATCGTATAGGTATTTCATGAATAAATACTTAGATAGGGTGAGGAAAAAGAGTATTAAATTTCAAAAAGATTTCAAAGCCATAGGGTATTTGGCGTTATGCCTTTTTGTTGCAATACCTTTACCAGGGACAGGAGCATGGACAGGGTCATTCCTTGCATGGTTCTTAAAATTAAACAGACTAAGGAGCTTTATAGCCATTGCCCTCGGTGTTACCCTCGCAGGATTTATTGTTTTATTTATCTCCTTAGGCGTTTTCCAGGCTTTCTAGTGCACTTTATTAATTCTCGAACATCGGAGTAAATAGGGATTTTTCTTATCTTAAACAGCTTTATATCAAGAATCCAGACACCTATTACAAGCAGTGTAGAGACAAAATACCATAAAAACAAATGCATAACATCAAAATATAGTGAATTATAAATTAAGACTAAAAAGATTATCCTTGCAACATTAAATATAAAAAAACAAGCAAAGGAAAACAGCAATACCTTCACTCTTTTCATAAAGTTAATCCCGGGCACAGAAAGAATAAGGATAAACAACAAATAAAAACCCGTTCCAGCAATACAAGCACTAATCAATTCGATTTTGATACTTTGAAAATAAATAATATTCCCAAAAACATAAACGCGAGAAAACAAAGATAAAAGTGATGAAACAGCTTGGATTGTCGGAAATGTGAACAACTTATAAAAAACCCATAAATTCCCAAGACCGGCTACTAAGATTATCAGATATCTCACAAATAAACTCCAAAGCCCCTTTCCCATCAACTAACATAAACATTCTTTTTAATAAACCTTACTTATTCAATCTTTGCCTGATTAAAGCTCGTTCGATAGCATCATACGCGCCCAATTCATTCTTTCTAAACTTTTCTTCAAGCTCACTTAATCTCTGCTCATAAGCATACCAACATAATCGCTTACACAATTTATCTCCATAATTTCTACAATAGTCAACTTTTCTTAGGTTAGTTTTATCTGAAAGAACATCTCTGCAGAAATCTAAATCAATAGGAATCATTAGAAATCAGAATGTCTTGGTTTCCTAGCAGCAACAATAATCAAAACAATTACAAGAATAATTAATAATACTAAAACTCCTGCAATTATATAAGTAGTATCTCCTAAAGATTCAAAGAAATTTGTTATTGAACTTTTATTCTCTGTAATTGTAACCGAAACAGCTCTTTCTTCAGTATTACCATTAGAGATTACTTGAACATTAAAGGTTTTTGTTCCAGCTTCTGTTGGATTAAATGTTAATATTGCTTGCTGTGTACTTCCCGCATTAATTGTAAGAACTTGAGGTTCAACAGAAACAAGACCAGCCCAAGATTCATAGTTAGTTGGAGCAATAATAAAATTAGCCGCGCCATTACCATTATTCTTAACACTTACTGTAACAACTAAGTCTTGGCCAACAACAGCATTAGAACTAAGCTGAGCATTAATTGTAGGTGCTGTTGTGCTTACAACTTCGGCACAAGTCCCTTGAACATTAAGATTATATGTTTGATCAAAATAATTTTTATAAGTCTCACTACTATCCTTATAGTCATATTCAACAAAGAGTGTAAATCCATACAACTTTGCAGTCACATTTTGAGGAATATTAACATCAAAACTTAATGATTCACTATTCCCCTCATCTAATTCAAACTGGTCAGAGTAAGTGCTAATTCCCAAAGCACTATTATAAAGTCTTACTCTCATTTTCTCATTATCTCCTAAATTAAAGTTATAAACATCAAACGAAATAGTATCTGATGTTCCACAGAAGAATGAAGTTGGGAACTTAGCATTTGCAATTAAAATATCGTCATCCGAAGCATAATCAATGTTTTGGTAATATCCAGTATCTCCATTAGTAAAATCAGCATTGCTTGTACAGATAGTCTTTTCATTAGACCTTACATAAGCTTTCACATACAATCGATAGTCATCATTTTGATTTATATCTGCTGGAAGCTGGAAATCAAAATTAAAGTCTTCATCACTATCGTCACTTATTCTTACATTATCGGTTAATTCTCTATCACTAGTTGTCAAATCAACAAATCTTCCTCTGGAAACGTCATATAAACCTATTTTTACTTCTACACTTTTTGAAGCATCATAATTATTTTCAACAGTCACTCTTAGGCTTATATCTTTCAAAGGACTCCAAGCCCAATCATCGCCTGAAGATAAGTCTCTTACATCAGTAATTTTCAATTGATTGTTTGTATCGCTTAGTTCTAAGTCAGAGCAATATGTAACTGGAATTTCAACACTTCCAGTATTAGTTACAGTTCCACTTGTCGCTCTAATTGAAACAGTGCTATCTTCTCCCAAATTGAGGTTACCCGCATTTGTGGAAGATATTGAAGCAGTTGTACTTTGTCCAGGATTCAAAGATGTTGAGCCTAGTGAACCGAAAGTAACATTAAAGTCTGCATCATTTAATGAAGATAAAACAAGTCCAGATAAAACAGTATTTCCTGTATTAGTTATAGTAACTGTCCCGTTTGACGTTTTTGTCAATCCAGATTGTGTTACAGTCAAAGAAGGTTGTGAATTTACTGTTAATGTTATTGGAAGAGTTCCCCTTAATGAACTTGAAGAGGTATTTCCATAAAGAGTCATGCTTCCCTGATAAGTTCCAGCTAATTGATTAGAAGGAATATTAACAATCAATGTTCCAGAAGCATTTTGACTAGCAGCTATTGTGCTTGCCACAGTAAAAGATAGACTAGTGTTAGGAATAGTTGAAGAGCCTAAAACTAGACTTTGAAAAGTAACATAGATATTATTAATATCTGTAACCGAAAGAGTGTTTTCTACATTGAAATTTCCTGTAACCTGTGCTCCTTGGTTTCCACTAACAATTGCTGAAGAAGGATAAAACTGAACATCATCAACTGCAGAACTCACCAAGCTAAAACTCAAGATTAGTAATGCTAACATTCCGACGAACATAAATGCTTTTTGTGCCATTGTTATGATTTTATAATTACAACACTTTATAAACTTTTTGTTTTTTGGCTGTTTATCTCAAAGCAACAAAAACTCTTTCTCAAGATGACCTCGTCGGTAAGAAACAAACATTTAAATATAAATCCCCTATTATAATAGGGCATGGTTAAGTCTAGAGAAAATTTGATAGGGGCATGGGCTTTTTTAATTGGAGTTGTTCTAGCTATTATAATAGGACTATTTCAACAGCAATTAAGCCTCGCGGGCGATATATTGAATATCTTCTTAGTTGTTCTAGGTCTTTTAGTCGGATTCCTGAATGTAGGAGACAAAGATTCCAACACTTTCTTACTTGCTTCCGTTTCTTTGGTAGTTGTAAGTGCCTTAGGAAATGACACATTACAATTCATATCAAATATAAGCACAGTATTCCCCCATTTGATAAGCGTTCTCCGTTCATTACTTGTTTTATTCGTTCCAGCAACGATAATAGTCGCACTAAAAACTGTTTTTTCAATTACAAGAATTTAGGTTATCATCAATTTTAAAAACACTCTCTACCCTATTATATTATGTCCAAGATAATTTACTCAGAAGCCAGAAAGAAGTTTCCAAGTAATATAGATTTTTCTCCCTTAGACAAATTGCCAGGGAAAACTATATCTCTTGCAGCAGTAATTCAGTATATAGAACTCATCCCAAAAGTAAAAGCTTATCTAAAAAATAAAGGAATGAAAGTAATGTTAAAACAGGGAGCATTTTATGAAGGCCATGTTATTGGATGCAACTCCACCGCTTTCGATAAAAAAGCAGATACTTTATTATTAATTGGAGATGGAAAATTTCAGGCTATAAACAATGCCCTTCAATTAGACAAAGAAATTTACATCTTTAATCCAGAAACATTTGAAATTATCACAAAAGATGAAATTAATGAATTAAAAAAGAAAATCAAAGGAAAAATAAACAAATTCCTTATGGCAGATAATATTGGCTTAATCATTTCAACAAAATACGGACAAAACCACAAGCAAATTGAAAACCTGAAGAAATCTATTCAAAGTAAAGGAAAAAACATATCCATCTTTGAAGGGGATAACATCAATATTAGCGAATTTGAAAACTTCCCAGATATTCAAATGTGGGTCAATACAGCCTGCTATGGCATGGCTATGGATAGTTCAAAAATCGTTAATTATCAGGATGTGTTAGGGTTTTTGTAAGAATCAGTAGACATAAACCCCAAGAAAACATAAACCCAAAACTAAAACCTATCCAACTCTTCTCTACCCTTGGGAGCATCATCACTTGTACCCTTTTGAATCTCAAAAACCTTTGAAGGAGTTGCAATAACTGTATTCTCTCCAAATCCTGCGATTCTTCCTTCCAAAGCCTCAACTGTCTTTTTTATCTTTGAAACAGCCCTCTTTAACTCAATAACATCTTTATTTTTTAAAGGCTTAATATCAATAACAACAACAGTATAACCCTCCCTTAAAGCGTTAAGAATCGGGTTAATATCCTCATAAGTCTTCAAAACAAAAGTCTTTATAATGACCTTTGAAGAAGAAGCTTCCTTCTCTAAATCAATCTCAATAAAATCCGGGGCTTCGTCACCCTCTTTTCTCATCATCTTTTTCAATCTATCAAATACCATAACATATTTTCATAGAATTGGGTATTTAAATATTTATGTGCTTTTGTATATATTCACACCATCAATAAGGAGTAGTTATTTTTTAACTGATTTATAATTCCAAGATTTAGTATCTTATACGTAACAATTAAACATATTAGTATTCCAGATATTAATAAAGAAAAATAACTAATTATTTGTTAAAAGAAGAATAGATTAAATATTATATTTCCAAAATTTATTAAATCCTTTTATCAGAGCCATGAGAGATACTAAACCCCTATAGTTTCAAACAACTATTGCTCCAATATAAATAAATCTTCATCAGCACAAGAGTACTAAATCCAATTTACATCAAAAATAACAAATTGTTTCAATCATAAATAGCCACCAATAAAAAATCACTTCTTACCAGAAATCTTTTCCATAATCTCTTTTCTCAATTCTTCTGTTTTTCCAGAAAATTCTTTTTCCTGCTTATCAATATTTTTCATTCTTAAATCAATCAGTTCCTTTTTATGCTTCATTTCTTTTAAAACTTCTTCCTTAGAGCTTTTAATAATAACCTGGTTCCCCACAATCTTAAAAACATCGTCTTTAGCTTTTGCAACTTCTTCCAATGCATAATCTGTCTCTCTTAATTCTAATTGAAAAGCTTGTTTTTGCATCATCAATTGCTGAAAACTTTGTTCAAGCATTTGTAATTCTTGAATTTGATGTTGTGTTTTTTCATCAAGATTTCCAAAAGGATTCTCATTCAAATTATCTTCTTCAGAGTCTTCCATTATAATGCTTTAACAGTCTTCATTTTAGTTCTTGGTTTAAAAAAGACCCTTGAACCGCAGTGAGGACACACAAATCTTTTTTGTAATTCATCTGTTTTTATTTTCTTGCTGCAAAAGAAACATTTGTATAGTGCCATATTATTTTTTGTAATTTATCCTATTTAAGCCTTTTCCAGATAGAATACTCCTCCTGCAAATTTTTTCCCACACTTAGAACATAACCAAATACCCTTTTCCTTCCTCTTCGCTCTTCCTTTACAAAAAGGACACGACTGTCTTTTTCTTTGTATATCTTCTACAGCTACAAGCCTTTCTTTTACTTTTCCATATCCAGCTCCAAATCTTCCAGCTGCTCTAATTTTTTTTGTTTTTACTGCCATGTTATTATGTCTGAAAATGGGTTTTTAAAGTTAATTAAAATGGGGCTACGCGGATTTGAACCGCGGCCGCGAAGTCCCAAACCTCGAATCCTACCAGACTAGACTATAGCCCCATTAATTTAAGGGGTTTTAGTTGATTAATAAATCTTACGACTTCTGGATCTAGTATCTGTTACCGATAAAAATTTCTTAGAATTTTAAAATGATAAGACTTATTTCTTGGTCTCTTTCTTAACTTCCTTCACAGCCTCAGCAGGTTTTGCAACAACAGCTTCAGCTTTCTTTTCTTCCTCAGCTTTCTTTTCTTCCTCTTCTTTCTTCATTGCTGCTTTCTGTCCTTCTGAAATCTTCTTGAAATAAGCATCCAATTCTTTTTTCTTCTCAATGGGCACATCACTAATCTTCCCATCAATCTGTTTTTTATAAACGCCATTTTTTACATCTTCTAAAACATCCTTAATTTCCTTACTATCAATTAAAACACCCAAGGTCAAACAGGTTCCGATTACAGACTTTAATGTCCCTAAAAAACTATTTGAAAGCATGCTACCGTGTTTTGTTTTTGCAACTCCTACAACTTGTTCAAAAGCAAGATTTCCAACAATAAGTTTTTTTCTTGCTCCAGACGCAGTTTCAATTCCAAGCTCCTTCTTAAGTAACTGAGATGTAGGTGGAGATAAAACTTTTATAGTAAAATTTTTCGTTTTTGAGTTAACATCTAGATGAACAGGAACAGTTACCCCTTTAAATTCTGCAGTTGCAGCATTTATATCTGATATAACTTTACCAAGATTAATTCCCATAGGCCCCAATTGCTGTGCAACAGCTGGACCTGGTTTCATATTCCCGCCTTCAACCAATAATTTGACAATCATGTTATTCCCCAAGAAGTTTAGTTTAAAAAACTAACTATTCTTCTTCCTCCGAATTTACTTCCTCATCCTCTCTTCTTATAACTCTTAAATTATCAATCTTTACAGTTACTGGAATTGGAACAGCCGCGCCAAGAAGAGAAACAACCGCCTCCCCCTTTCCTTTATCGACTCTGACAACCTTTGCTTTTTCTTTCTTAAATGGTTCTGCAATAATCTCGACAATATCATTCTTCTCAATTTTAACATCTGCAGCGACAGGTTCTAACATTGATTTTACTTCATCATAAGAAATAACTTTTGGAATAATCCCTTTTACATAAGGTAAATTAAAAACAGCTTCTTCAGCATGCTCTCTGTCCGGAGCTTCAAGAAAAATATAACCTCTTAATCCATGAGGTCTCGCAACAGCATAAACACCAATCTTTTTTTTGTTAACTTTTTCAGCAACCAACTCCAGTGCCTTTTCTTCTTTATTTGTAGTTACCTTAACAACAAAAATCACAGATTTAAGCTCATCTTTATTCTCTTCTGATTTTAATCTCTCTTCTTCGGCATTCATCACTTTTTCTTCTTTCTTTTCCTCTTCAGCTTCTTTTTCAAGCTCTTCATTTTCCTCTTCTATAGCTTCCTCTAATTCATAATCATCACTCAGAGGTGTGCTGTTATTTATTACGGGTAATTCATCCATTTTTGTGTGCTCCAACTAGCTCTCAAATTATCTAAGAACTAGATATATTTTTATAGTTTTTGGCTTTTTAAATGTTTTTATAATCTATAATCTCTTTATCCAAAGGCCAGCTTCATTGCAACAGAAATAACAAACCCAATAGCTCCAATAAGAAGCAAACCTATAGCAGAAACTTTTGAAATTGTTTTAAACTCTTCCATCGAAGGCCTCTTCATTAGTCTCCATACTCTTTTATATTTTGTAGCCTGCGATGAAAGCCATGTTGTAATTTTCATATTAATTCTAATAAGAATGGGTTTTTAAGTTTGATGATTATTGAAATTGAGACAAGAGAGATTTATTTATTTGTTGAGCCATAGCCTTATTCCTTATCACTGTCATTTTTAATTTCCTTTTTCTATTAACAATCTCTGAAAGCTCAGATAAATCCAGGTTTTTTAGACTATTATTTTTTTTGAAAAACAAATCAAGTTCCTTTACCAGCTCTTGAGGATACTGCGACTGAACAATTAAGTCTCCATAGGTCCCAACATAGTAAGATTTATCAAAGGAAGAACTAGAAGCACTAATCATAAATTTTATACCTATTTTTTTATAAAACCGTTGGATATTCTTATCTAGAATGGAATTTCCTGCCGTAAGAATGTAGGACATAACCCCTTTTTTCTTTAGATTGCCCATTATTTCCTTTTCTTTATCAAGATGCAAAAGCCCCTCCCATACATGTGCCGCCTGATAGCAGTTTACTTTTTGGTCACCTTTTTTGTATTTTTCATACCAGTCCTTAATTAGATTCTGCCAGAACTTCATTAATTCATTAAGAGACTCAAAAGTAAATACAGAAATCTCATTATTAATCGAATCTTGATCTGGGTTAATTGTTTCTTGATTAATTGTTTCATAGAGATTATCAATAAATCCTTTAGTTTCTTTCACCCATTCCTTATTAATCATAAACCCCTCTTTTTTATGTAAAACAACATTTTGAGAAACTAGCTGTAATGTGGCTTTTCTAACTGCCTGAAATGTAACTTGCTTCCCGTATCTTTTTCTTATAAAATTAGTGAGATGTATTAATTTTAAAGGAGACTCCCTAGTAAGTATCGTAAATATAAGGTCTTTGACATCTCCCGAATTGCCGATAGGAAGCAATAAATTTAAGCTCATTAAACCTTTAAGTTAAATTATATTTTTAAACCTTTTGGTTTAATTAGCATTGAACCAATAAGATATAATACTTTTTTTACTTATAATTTTAATTAAATCAATTGGAGGAAAACAAAATGGAAAACCAAACTAAAGAACAAAGAGAAGAAAACGCACGTCTAGGGGGTACTCTTACTGGTGCCCTACTCGGGATGATTGTAGGGGGCTTGGTAGCTTCTATTAGTGTGAGCAGTCATTATAAAGACATAATTGAGCAAAATGCAAGAAGAATTGCAAGAACACACTATGAACCTATTGGAAATGGGGGGGCTCTTGCTACAATGCATGGTAATCTTAGTCCAGAAAGAAGAGAAATGCTTACAAAAGTATCTGAAACATATAAAGAATATGGCGGAGAAGGATATTTCTCAAGCCCAGATGTTTTCAGAATGTGTGGAATGAGGGGCAGTAGAGGCGGAAGATAAAATTTATTTTTATTTTTTCATTTTTTTGTTAAATGTGATTCAAGGCAATATCAGAAAGCTCTTTAGTATCTTTATGTTGGCATGGTATATACGCCAACCTTACAGATTTTTTCCCTTCCCTCTTTTTTTCATTTGCGTAAAGTATGTGTATTGAGGGATCTGCAGGACCCCAATTGCTCCCCTCTAAGGCGATAGTCGCCGGAATAATTACAGGATTAGCATATTTCCCCCTCGCTAAATCTAAAGCAAATCTTGATAAAGTATCCGCAAGCTTATCTCCCCCCGCACTAGCATAAACAACTCTTCCTTGCCTTATTAACTTATGATTTAATGTTTCGCCCATTATTATTCCTCCAGAAACTCAATTCCCAATTCATCTTCCATCTCTTCTCTCCTTGCCTGCTCAACGGGCATTCTTTCTCCAGAAATCTGACTACTCTTAACACCAGTAACGATTACCATAACTCTTATTGAACCTTCAAGATCCTTTGAAATCTGTGCACCTGAAATCATCTTAGCATCCGGAGAAAGTTTAGCTCCAATAGTTTCAACAATTTCCTTATACTCTTCTAAAGACAAATCATTTCCACCAATAACATTAACTAAAGCACCAGTTGCATTTGTAATGTCCGCATCAAGCAGAGGATTATTAATTGCTTTTTCAACAGCTTCCGCAGCCCTATTACTCGAGTCACTTTCTCCCATCCCAATTAAAGAAACACCACCATTAACCATTACAGCCTTAACATCTGCAAAGTCCAAATTAACCAATCCAGATTTTGTAACTAATTCCGTAATTCCTTTAACAGAATTAGTCAAAATTTCATCTGCAACTTTAAATGCTGTCGGCAAAGGCAAATCTGGAGCAAGTTCAAGCAATTTATCATTAGGAATTATAATCAAAGTATCAACCAAGCCCTCCATTCGTTCTAAACCTTCCATAGCATTTTCAATCCTTTTTCTTCCTTCAACAGTAAATGGCAAAGTAACAACTCCAATAGTCAAAGCCCCCATTTTCTTTGCAATTTCAGCAACAACAGGAGCCGCTCCAGTTCCCGTTCCTCCACCTAAACCACATGTAATAAAAACCATATCAGAGTTCTCTAATTTCTTCTTAATCTCCTGTTCCTGCTCTCTTGCAGCTTCTGCACCAATTCTCGGATTACTTCCAGCCCCAAGCCCCTTAGAGATCTCCCTGCCAATTAAAATCTTTTTATCAGCATTAGTATATAATAGGTCTTGAGCATCAGTATTCACAGCAATAATTTCTCCGCCTCTAATTCCAACCTCTCTCATTCTAGAAATAGTATTCCCCCCAGCTCCGCCAACTCCAACTATCTTAATTCTTGCAGACTGGTTTTTTAAAAACTCTTCCAGCTCCTTATCCATCTCATTTTCAGAATGTCTTATCTCCTCAATTTCAGGCAAACTCATAATTATAAGATACAGGCAGCATTTATAAGGATTATTGAGGTTGAGTGTATAGTAATGCTTAAGAAATGCTCAGTTGTCTACAGTTCCAATAATCTATCTCTATCATTATATCTATTTAAACTGTCTAAAACCAAACTTTTTAAAAAATAACGACCTACAATTAATCAGAATTAGCATTACTAAATCGTTTATTCTTTATCTTCTTTATCAGCCTTTTCTTCTTTTTTCTCTATCTTCTCTTTAGGCTTTTCCTCAACCACCTCCACCTCAACCTTTTTTCCCAACATTTCCTCAAAATTCTTACCAAGCATTTCAACTAAAGGCTTCATCTTTTCTTCTACTTTAAAAATAACTTTATCAGAAACATCGAAATCAAATCTCTTCCTAAAGAAAAAATCTTGAAGGGCATTAACCTTTTCATTAATATCTTCTAATTTTTTATTAACATTGAAATCATAAACAACCACCTTTCCAGCAAGGGGATTATTGAAATCAACCAATGTTCTTCCACTAGATACAGACACAACCTTAACAAGCCTTCCATCAAGGGCGAGTTGCATTCCTCTTTCCGGCCTGATTTTTTGCTCTAAAAATGCTTTTGTTGGTATCATCCTTATCAAAGAGGCATTTCTCTTTCCAAACGCTTTTTCAGGGCCAAATTCTTCAGAATACTTTTCCCCAACCTGCTTCCCATTCAGAGACTCATCAAATCCAGGAATAATCATATCATGCCCAACACATAAAACAAAAGGTTTTGCTTCGATCTTTAGCCCCGCTTTTTCAGCATCTTCTTTAATATTAGTGTCAAAAACTTCCCCATCCTTGACTCTTGCGGTGAATTCTATTTCAATGAAGTCATTTTTCTTAATTTCCATGTCTGTTTTAGAAATATATGCTTTAAAAGGTTAATTGTTATTTTTTAAAAATTCCCAAAACTTTATAAATCAACTTTATCATTTTTAGTTATGGCATTTAAAATTGTTGACGCTTCAGAACTTAGGGTTGGGAGTAATATGTTAATTGATGGAGAATCATGCACAGTTAAAAAAATGGATATTTCTAAAACAGGAAAACACGGACATGCAAAGTGTAGAATCGAAGCAGTTGGCATCATTTCTGGAAAAAAGAAAGTTTTAGTCGTTCCAGGCCATGATAAGTTTGAAGTTCCTTTAATTGAAAAGAAGAAAGCACAGGTTTTATCAATCATTGATGAGAAAGCATCTATAATGGATGCAGAAAGTTTTGAAAATTTTGAAATAGCAATACCTGAAGAGCTAAAAGGCCAAGTTCAGGAAGGCATGAACGTTGAATATTGGGACATCGAAGGCGATAAAATTATCAAGAGGACATTATAATGGCATCAAAAATTTTAGCAGCACAAAATAGATTATTTAAGAACGCATTTGTTTGTAAGTATTGTAAACATAAAGTTAGAGTAGCTCCTTTAAAAGTTCTGACAGGCAAAGTGAGTTGCAGAAAATGCAAGAAAAAAGATTTCAGGCCAGTTAGGAAGAAATAATTCTTTAATCAAATCAAACCATTTAAAAACCTCTTTTGTATAATAATCCAATGGTGAGTTTCGTTGTTTATGATTTAATCTTTTTGGTAGTGTTTACCTTATTTATTATCCTTTTCCTTCATAAAAAAAGAAAAAACCTTAAGAGAGAAGGCATTATGTATCTTTATAGAACCAAATTAGGCGTAGAAGCAATAAATTATATTGGCAATAAATACAAAAAAACACTCCATTTTTTAAAATATCTTGTTGTTGCGGTTGGCTATATTCTCATGATTGGAATGATATACCTTCTGTATAAGTCGGTTCAGACTTACTTATTTGTTCCTCTTCCCGCCGAACTAGCTAATGCCCCACCTATAGCCCCGCTAATTCCTTATTTTCCTCAGTTGTTTGGTTTAGAAAGTTTCTTCCCTCCTTTTTATTTTACCTATTTTATTGTAGCATTAGCAATCGTCGCAATCGTTCACGAATTCTCCCATGGAATATACATGAAATTGTTCAAGATAAAAATAAAATCAACAGGCTTCGCATTCCTTGGTCCAATACTTGGCGCTTTTGTGGAAGAAGACAGAAATCAATTTATAAAAAAGAAAAACCTTGAACAAAGGACAGTTCTTGCAGCCGGAGTTTTTGCAAATACTTTATTTGCCTTAATTTTCTATTTGCTATTGGTCGGATTTTTTTATATCTCCTTCGCTCCCTCCGGTTATATTTTTAATTCATACGCATATTCAATCATAAACTCAAATGAGATAACCCAAATAAATCAATCAGGAAACCTTACTGCGGTATATGCGGGAAACAAAACATATTTTCTTACATCAGATATGAAACAACAGCTGGACAATAATCTGTCTCAAATTATTGCTTATGAGGATACTCCAGCATTCAGAGCAATGATTAAAGGAGCAATAATCCAATTGAATGATGTAAAAATAAAAAACCAACAAGATCTACAAGAATTTTTACAAAATAAAAAACCAGGAGACCAGGTAGAGATTAAAACAATTTCAAATGGAGTTGAAGAAAAATATTCAATCATCCTCGGGAATAGCCCATCAAACGAATCAAAAGCTTACATGGGCATTGCATCAGCACAGTCAAATGCAAAAGGGGTCCTACAGAAAATAATCTTAAAATTTACATCATTTAAAGATCAATCAACATATTATTCGCCAAGATTTGATGGAGATATTATAATTTTCATTTATAATTTATTATGGTGGGTAATGATCATTAATTTGTTAGTTGCATTATTCAACATGCTCCCATTAGGAATTCTCGACGGAGGAAGGTTCTTTTACTTGACAATACTATCCGTTACAAAATCAGAAAAGGCATCCTCAATCATCTTCAAGATTACAACTTACCTAATTATTCTTTCTTTTGCATCAATTATCCTTTTTTGGCTGTTTAGATTTATTTAATTTTACCGACGGAGAAATTTTCATTGAAAAATAAAAATTTTTATTTTTAGAAAGATATTTAAACAACTTTATCTTCATTTAATTAATTAAAAAGAGGTTTAATTATGGCAAAGAAAAAAGCAGCTAAAAAGAAAACAACAAAGAAAAAAGCAGCTAAAAAGAAAAAGAGATAAACAACACATTTATAAATTTTTATTTTTTTATTAATTAATGAATTCTAAAAAAAACATCGAAAGCATACGAAAGACCCTCGGGAAACAGAAATATGCTTTTGCTGGTCATCATTCAGCCGTTCAGATATGCCGATGGACAAAAAATTCTCTAAATAAAAAAGGATCTTGCTGGAAAGAAAAATTTTATGGGATTGAATCTCACCGCTGTTGTGAGATGTCTCCTGCGGTAATATGGTGCGAAAATCAATGTTTGCATTGTTGGCGTCCGATAGAATTAAATCTCGGAACAAAATTAGAAACAATAGACGAACCAGAAAAAATATTAACAGGAATTATTGAAGCAAGAAAAAAACTTATCATGGGGTTCAAAGGAAATAAAAAGGTATCTGAAAAAAAATTTAAAGAAGCTTTAGAACCAACACTTTTTACAATGTCCTTATCCGGAGAACCAACGTTATATCCAAGACTGGGGGAATTATTTTCAGAAATAAGAAAAAGAAAATGCATTTCATTTCTCGTAACCAATGGCCAGAACCCAGAAGTTCTTGAAAAATTAGAAAAAGAAAATAATCTTCCAACCCAATTAACAATCTCCATGAATGCAGGAAATGAGAAATTATTCAAACTCTGGCATCGTTCCTCAAAAAAGGACGCATGGAAAAGATTTAATCAGTCATTAGACATAATTAAAAATTTAAAGGAAAAAACCCGTAGGGCAGTTAGATTAACCCTAGTAAAGCCAGGAACAAATAAGGCAAAATACCAAGAACTTACAAATATGTCTGACGAAAACGCAAAAGAATATGCCCTACTAATAAAAAAAGCAGATCCAGACTTCATCCATGTGAAAGGCTTCATGTCTGTTGGATATTCTAGAGAAAGACTAGGTTACGATAAAATGCCTTGGCATTATGAGATTAAAAAGTTTGCAGAAAAGCTTTTAGAAGAACTAAAAAAGCAAGGCATGAAAGACTACAAGATAATGGGTGAAGAAAAAAGAAGCTGCGTTGTCCTATTAGCTAAGAATAAAAAAGATTTGAAGATTAAGAACGTTTAGTCAAGCAGTTTTCGTTCTGGATTCTTTAGCTAAACTATCAAGATAACCATAATAAAGATATTCATCTTCTGAAGAGTACCAATCTGCTTTTTTCTCATTGCTAAGATTATTAAGTAATTGTGAATATTCCCATGCCTGAAGAGTTTCTATCTGTCTTCTGTTTCCGAATTCTAATCTTCCCATATTTTTCAAATCATTTTCAACATCAACCAATTCTCGCAAAGGAGTTATTACTCTCTGATACTTCGCTCTGTTTTGCGGAAATAAAGTAAAATAAAGACCAAAAATAAGACTAAACCCCTCTCTTTCGAACCATTCAAGTTGCTCCCTCCAACTTCCATCTCTGAATAAAGGATCTTGATTTCCATCAAGAGAGAATTTTTTTCTAGATATTATTCGTTTCATCTTCACAAAAACACAACACCTTCCTTTGTCAGAGCTGTAAATCTCACCCCAACAGGAATCGAAAGCAAAGCAGAAATCAAAGCCATATGCTCCTTTCCAGACCCAGAAGCAAGAGACAAAGCGACCTCTAAACCATCCAATCTACCCTTCAATTTATCCCCAAAGTCTTTTTTCAATTGGACTAATGAGCTTTCAGAGTCATATTCAATAAAATCAAATGGAATCTCAGATGTAAACTCTTGTGCATAACTTGGCCCGAGAATAATTATCTTCTCCCATTCCCCTTTCTTCATTAATCCAGCAACCTGTCCCCAAGTTCCCTTTCCTGATGACAAAACACCAATAAATTCCATAATTAAAAATAACCCTTGTGATTTATAAGGATTTATATGATTAAGTATATCTCAAACATTAAGCAAGCACCATGAATACCTTATAAAGCCGAACCAACTTAAACACCGGACATCAGTTACTAGACAATACTCAGACCAGGAACAAAATAAGATACTGCCGCATTCCGGCTTTGCGTCAAAAGTCAATCTTCTAGCCTAGAATAATAACTTTGCTTTCGCAAATTGTGAATGATAATTCGTGCAGTTAGCTGCACAAGTTTAGAAAAATAATTAAATTTCATTAAAGGTTTAT
>Ga0268277_1000200_pt1 | contig 49983 bp, 42 predicted proteins | sample saktaG_5_FD_190132 | JGI IMG/M metagenome (GOLD analysis project Ga0268277, IMG submission 190132) | Saline water microbial communities from Sakinaw Lake, British Columbia, Canada - sak_2010_1_5_50m | ecosystem: Environmental > Aquatic > Non-marine Saline and Alkaline > Saline ... | reverse complement strand
ACAACAAACCTCCCCCCCCCCCCCCCCCATTTTTTACTTCATCAACTTTAAGAAAAGTCCATTTAAAAATCTATAGACAAGCCTTGGTGTGCGTAAGTGTGCCGGGGCTTTTTTATTCAGACAGGGAGGCATCGAAATGGCCAGGAAGAAAGAAACAAAAACCGCTGCCAAAAAAGTGGCTGATGTAAAGAAAGAGCCAGTCACAAAGGCGACACCCAAAAAGGTAAAGGAAGAGAAAGAGAAGAAGCTGGCAATTGCCGCGCCAAAAGAGGCTACCGGTTTTCCCCTCGTCGGCATGGGCGCATCTGCGGGCGGGCTGGAGGCGCTTGAGACCTTTTTTACCCATATGCCGCCTGACAAAAATATCGCTTTTATGATCATCCAGCATCTGAGCCCGAAGCACAAAAGCATCATGGGCTCGCTGCTGTCAAAATGTACAACAATGGAGGTCCTGGATCTGAAAGATGGGATGAAGATTGAACCTAACCATGTCTATCTAAACCCTCCGGATAAAAACGTCATGATCATGAACGGCAAGATCCATTTAATGGAACCCATAAGAACCGGCGGTATCAATCTGTCTATTGATTGTTTTTTCAAATCTATGGCTGAAGACCTGGGCGAAAAGGCGATCGGTATTATCCTCTCCGGCACGGCAACGGACGGCACCCTCGGTCTAAAGGCGATAAAGGCGGGGGGAGGGATTGCCATGGTGCAGGACCCGGATTCCGCCAAGTATGACGGCATGCCGAGAAGCGCGATCGCCACCGGGATTGTGGATTTTATCCTCCCTGTGGAGAAGCTTCCCGCCGCACTTGCAAAATACATCCGCGCTCCCTATATCGCTGTCACCAAGAAAGTCAAGGCGACTGATGACCTGTTCGCAAGCTATATCCAGAAGATCTTTGTCCTGATTCGATCCTCGACCGGCCACGATATCTCCCGTTATAAGCAGACTACCCTTCGCCGGAGGATTGAGCGGCGCATGGCCGTCCACCAGATCAATAAGATATCAGACTATGTGAAATATCTTCAAAAAATCCCGTCAGAAGTAGACATCCTTTTCAAAGATATGCTCATCGGGGTGACCGGTTTTTTCAGAGACCCGGATGCCTTTAAAATTTTAGAGGAGCAGGTGCTGCCTGCCCTGTTGAAAGACAAGCCGCCTAATTCTACGATTCGTATCTGGATTGTGGGTTGTTCCACCGGTGAAGAGGCATATTCAATCGCGGTTTTGCTTTCAGAGGCCATGGAAAGAATGAAACTACATGTTAACGTCCAGATCTTTGCCAGCGACATAGACGCTGAGGCCATAGAACGTGCGCGTACCGGAGTATATCCCGACAGTATTGCCGCGGACGTGTCCCCGGAGCGATTGCGTCATTTTTTCATAAAAGACGGAACTACCTTTCAGGTCAAGAAACACCTTCGGGAAATGATCATATTTGCGGTCCAGAATATCATCAGTGATCCCCCATTTTCCAGGATAGACCTGCTGAGCTGCAGGAACCTGCTCATCTATATGGATAGCAACCTGCAAAAAAAGATACTCCCTTTATCCCACTACGCCTTAAATAGTAGAGGGGTTCTCTTCCTGGGCCCATCCGAGTCAATCGGGGAGTTCACCGACCTTTTCCAGCCTGTTAACAGCAAATGGAAGATCTTTAAACGAAAAGAATTTTTCAAGGAAAAGGCCATAGATTATCCCGGCATGCCTTTTTATCAAGGGCCGCGACTTGATAGGTTCGAGGAGAAAGAGCCCGTGGCGACCGACATCTATAATGTGGCTGAAAGGATAATCCTTGACCAATATGCCCCCCCCGGGGTTCTGGTTAATGAAAAATATGAAATTGTCCATTTCCTGGGCAGGACAAACAAATACCTGGAAACGCCCACGGGTAAAGCCAGTTTCAATATCCTGAATATGGCCCGTGAGGGTCTGCAGTTCAAACTGAGCACGGCGCTCCATAACGCTGTAAGGCAAAAAAAAACAATCTCATATGAGGGCCTGCGGATTAAATACAATGGCGGGTTCCGAATCATCGACCTGACGGTCAGGCCCCTGACAGAGGCAAACATTAAAGAAAATTTTATGCTCGTCATGTTTGACGATAAAACACCGGGTGAAAAGCCTATCTTGAAAAAAGGGAAAAAGGCGGCGAAAGATGATTCCGATCTGGTCTTGATAAGGCTTGAACAGGAACTGCAATCCACCAAGGAGCATCTTCAGACAACCATCGAAGAACTGGAGACCTCTAATGAGGAACTCAAATCCACCAATGAAGAATTGCAGTCGTTGAATGAAGAAATGCAAAGCGCCAATGAGGAGCTGGAGACCTCCAAAGAGGAACTGCAGTCCACCAACGAGGAGCTTGTAACCGTCAATGCGGAACTTCAGAACAAGGTGAATGAATTGTCAACGGCCAACAACGACATAAACAATCTTCTTGCTGCCACTGACATCGGGACCATCTTTCTGAATACAAAGCTACAGATCAAGCGTTACACGCCGGCCATGACCAGGATATTTAATCTGATCCCGTCAGATCTGGACCGGAAGATCAGCGATATCACCGCAAAAATAGATTATGGTACCCTTGTTGCGGATGCTGAACATGTGCTCGATACCCTGACTCAAAAAAGGATGGAAATACGGACCAGAGACGATATTTTGTTTGATATGACAATCTCGCCGTATCGAACAACAGAGAATGTGATCGATGGCGTTGTCATTACCTTTGTTGATATTACCAAGATTAAAGAGGGGGAGAAAAGTGCACGTCTCGTCGCAGTGGTCAGGGATTCCAACGACGCGATCCTGCTTCATGATTTTGAGGGCAATATAACCGCCTGGAACAGAGGCGCGGAAAATATGTACGGCTACACCGAGGCCGAGGCCCTCAAAATGAACATCCGCGATATCGTACCCGAGGACAAGGGCAAAGAAGCTCTGGCCATGGTGAAAAAATTGTGGAAAGAAGAAATAGAATCTTTTAATACCCAGAGATTGGCCAGAGACGGCAGGCGATTGGATGTATGGCTGACAGTGACAAAGCTGTGCGATGACAAGGGAGAGCCTTACGCCATAGCCACCACTGAACGGGATATTACAGGGAAAAAGCTTGAAGCTTGAACCTGTTAACCTTTAAGACCTATAAGGTGAACTGATGGGAAAGAAGAAGACCAAACTTCGCGAGCAGGCCGAAAAAACTTTACAGGAACAACAGTCTGACACCCGGGAACCATCGGAACTATCACCCGGGGAAACCCACAGCCTGATACATGAACTGCGGGTGCATCAGATAGAACTGGAGATGCAGAACGATGAACTCCGACGGACTCAACTGGAACTCGAACAGGTGCGTGACAGGTATATCGACCTGTACGACTTTGCTCCGGTCGGATATTTTACGATCAGCGACAAGGGGATGATCCTGGAGGCGAATCTCAGCGGGGCCACCATGCTGGGTATAGAAAGGGGCCTTCTGAAAGGAAAGCCTTTTAGCCGTTTTATCAGCGCGGATACTCAAGACATCTTTTATCTGCATCGCAAAGAGCTTATCGGAAAAAAAGTACCGCAGTCCTGTGAACTAAAACTGAAAAGGAGTGATGCCGCTGAATTATGGGCTCAACTGGAATGTATAATCGTACAGGACGGTGAAGGCAGTTTTAGCCGGATTCGAGCAGCAGTCACCGACATCACCGACCGCAAGCAAGCCGAGGAAGAGAAGGCAAATCTCGAAGCCCAGCTTCATCGAGCACAGAAGATGGAAGCCGTCGGCACCCTCGCGGGAGGCGTGGCACATGATCTTAACAATGTGCTGGGCGGTATTGTCGGTTACCCTGAACTGTTGCTGATGCAGCTTCCAGAGGACAGCCCGCTCAGAAAACCTCTATCGATTATAAGAAAATCGGGAGAAAGAGCAGCCGCCATTGTTCAGGATTTACAGACACTGACCAGAAGCGGCTTTACTTCTACAAAAGTCGTAAACCTGAACGGCATCATATCCGATCACCTGAAAACACCCGAATATGAAAAATTAATGTCATTTCATCCTCATGTACAGTTTGAAATCACTCTTGAAGAAAATTTGTTAAATATCATGGGCTCACCTGTTCACCTCTCTAAAAGCATCATGAATCTAATATCAAATGCCACAGAGGCCATGCCCGATGGAGGCAAGGTTGTTATCTCTAGCGGAAACCGATATTTAGACAGACCTGTAACGGGTTATGACAATGTAAGCGAAGGAGAATATGTGACTCTATCCATTTCGGATGAGGGTATAGGCATGTCAGGAGAGGTCATGGAGAAGATCTTTGAGCCTTTCTATACGAAGAAGGTAATGGGACGGAGCGGAACGGGCCTTGGCATGACGGTCGTATGGGGAACTGTTAAGGACCATAACGGATATATTGATATTCAGAGCACCGAGGGGAAAGGAACTACAATCACATTATACTTTCCCGTAACCCGGGAAAAACTAATCAAAGATGATGCCCCCTTACATGTTGAAGACTTAATGGGCATGGGAGAAGCCATTTTAATTGTGGATGATGTGGAAATACAAAGAGAAATCGCATCCGGTATTCTGAACAGACTTGGTTATTCCGTCACAACCGTATCAAGCGGTGAAGAGGCGGCAGAATACATGAAAAACCATTCAGCCGATTTACTGCTTCTTGACATGATAATGGATCCCGGTATTAACGGACTTGAGACATACAGGAGAATTCTTGAAATTCATCCCGGGCAGAAGGCGTTAATTGTCAGTGGATTTTCCGAAACAGACCGTGTCAAAGAGGCCCAGAGACTTGGCGCCGGCGCTTATATAAAGAAACCTTTCGTGTTAGAGCAAATAGGAATAGCTGTCAGACATGAGTTAGATAGATAGCTTGATAATATTGTGATCAAAATTTTCAAATCAAAATTTGCATACAGCCTGGAAATATTCCAAAAGCCGTAAATTCAAGACATCGATTAAATATCGCCATTCGGATGTCAATTTTTACAGTGTATATATCTGCTTAGTATCATCACCCCGATATTGATGAACATTTTGACAGATATTTTGCCCCTACCTTAACCAGGGACGCAAATCCCTTCTTGCATTTGCGGATGACATATATTCATTCCTCATCTTTCAGTCTCGCTCGTTTGATAACATTTGTTCCGAACTTGTCGGTTATCGTATCGATTGCCTCATCCAGTTTTTCCCAGTTGGAGTTCTTTGTGTTATCACGTTCAAAGATGTCAATCTGTATCGGTTCTGATTCGGAGACAAGGTTGGACACTCCGACACCGATTAGCCTTGCCTTCTTCGGCAGCCTGTAGCTTTCAAGTAATTGAAAGGCTTCCCTGATAATCACTTCAGAAGATTGTGTCGGGTCTTTAATTGTAACGCTTCTGGTAACCTGTTTGAAATCCGAATGTTTTATCTTGATGTTGATAGTCCTTGCCCTTATATCCAATTTCCTCAACTCTCTTCCGACTTTTTCCGCCTGCTTCAGAATATATTTTTCGAGCACCTGTTTATCGTCTGTATCTTCGAGAAGGGTTTCTTCAGAGCTGACTGATTTTGTTTCCGAACCAGGTGTTACGACTGATCTGTCAATGCCGCTGGCAAGTTCCATGAGCCTGCAGCCAAATTTGCCGAACTTTTTTAGAAGTATTTCTTCGGGATATTTTTTCACGTCACCGAGAGTCTTGATCCCCAGCAGTTTGAGTTTATCATGAGTATTCTTTCCGACACCGGGCACTTTATGAATCGGGAGAAACTCTATAAACTGTCGGACATTTTCCGGCATAATGATTGTCATTCCATCGGGTTTATCCATATCCGATGCGATTTTTGCCAGAAACTTGTTAGGTGCAGCTCACAGTGAACAGGTCAGGTTCAACCTTTCTTTTATCCTTTTCTTGATACTGGGGGCGATTTCCCTTACCCCTCCAAAAAGCCTTTCACAGCCGGTAACATCAACATAGGCTTCGTCAATTGAAACGGGTTCAACCAATGGAGAGAATTCGCGAAGAATGGACATGAACTTTGCTGATAATTCTTTGTAGCGGCCCATCCTGGGCGGAAGAAAAATTGCTTCGGGACACTTTTCCCGCGCCTGAAACACCGGCATGGCAGAATGGACTCCAAACTTTCTCGCCTCGTAATTTGCAGCAGACACAACACTGCGTTCAGACTGTCCGGCTACGATTACACACCGGCCCTTCAGCAGAGGATTATCCAGCTCTTCCACTGAGGCATAGAATGCGTCCATATCTATGTGGAGGATCATATGATTTACAAACTCTTTATAAGGTTTTTTTGCCGTTTTCGGATCGGTACAGTAATTATAAATCCTTTTTTCGTTATGATCTATGCAAATCTTCAGTCGTGGATTAATAAAGGCAGAATCTTGCCAATCTCTTTTTATCACCTTGACAAAATAAAGATATATACGTAATCCTCCGATAATAATATAAGCAAAAAAACCATTCTTTTATCAAAGGAGGATTACACCCATGGCTCTTACAAAAGCAGAGATGATCAAATCAATCCAAAACCAGTTCGGCCTTCCTCAAAACAAATCAACAGATATGTTCGAATCCTTCCTGGAGATAATAAAAACATCCCTCGGAAACGGTGAGGATGTCATGATAAGCGGGTTCGGGAAATTCTGCGTCAATAAAAAGAGCGAGAGGAAAGGGAGAAACCCCAAAACAGGAGAAAATATCATTTTGGAGGCGAGAAGGGTTGTCACTTTCAGATGTTCACGGAAGCTGAAGGATAGCGTCAATAAAAAGTAAGCTGAAACAGAGCCGGTAAATTGATAGATATAAACAGCAAGGGAAGCACAATAAGAATACTGTATAACCAGCTGCGTCCTGAAACCCTGGAATCGGTCATTGAAGAATTTGTTACCCGTGATGGAACCGACTATGGCGGAGCAGAGGTGTCCCTTGAACGAAAGATAGATCAGGTAAAAAGGCAGCTCAAATCCGGCCAGGCCGTTATTTTATTTGATGAGTCGACCAAAACCTGCAACATCTTTTCGAAAAACGATCCACGGGTAAAGGATCTTGAAATATAATTTTTGCGATTTCGTCAGGAATTGAAAATTCAAGACGTGTTTCGCGAGTATAAAAAACAAATCCCGTTCGTTACGGTAACTGCTGCAAAACAGGGGTTTATACTTTCTGAAAGATATACGAACAGCCTTCGAACCGCAAAAGTTTGTGAGTTTGAAAGGGCAGCTTTTCATGACTTCCGATTATCAAAAAACCGCCATCAGTCAGACTGCCCATTACCTTATGGAAGGCAGGTTCCTTGATCTCCTGTCTATAATATGTCAGAAGGTTGTTTCGTAGAAAAATTATCTGAAATTTTTTCACAGGAGACGGCTGGGTTATGGGATCATAGACCTCCCATAGAATCCCCTCCTTTGCCTGATCTGGTATTAAATAATTTGATTTGTCTTCAGATGCATGAAAGCAGGCCTTCTTAATTTCTTCGGGCACCTCTTTTAAGGCGCTTCGGTCGTAGGTTCCTTCCCTGGCTTTAATCAGGTAATCGGGATTAATATCAGTGGCCCACAATTGAAGCTGTGGGAACCGTTCAAACTTCTTCGCAAGTATAGACCAGAGTATTTTAAGGCTGTAGGCCTCCTGTCCCAGTGCGCATCCTGCCGACCAGACACGCACTTTCTCCTGGTATTGAGTAATAATGTCCGGAATAATCTTTTCTTCCATGACCTTCCATAAATGGCGGTCGCGGAAAAAACGGCTGATGGAAACAGTCATCAAACGTTCAACATCTTTTATGATCTCAGGATTATTGTCCAGGACATGAAGGTAATCCTCCATGGTGTGACAGCCGAGTTGCTGCATGTGCCGGCTTATCCGCTTTTTAACTCCTTTTCTTACTTTACGATAACCTCGCCAGGAAAGGCCGAAGCGATCCAGGAGTTGACTAAATTGACGATCATCCATATTGCGAAGCGGTTACCGGAGATCCTGGCAAAACTACGATTCAGGATATATTTGATTTCCAATATAAAGTCCGAACAGATATGGTTTCTGGCCTAAAAAGGCCAGGGCCTGATTTCTTACCTCTTCTTCAGCAAAATTCACAGTATAACGAAAAGTCTGATAGTCGAAGGTTATGCTGCGAGCGAAATACAGGGGTTTGAGGGTATTAATAATTTCTATCTTTTCCTGTTCAGATGCACCGTCGAAAAGATAAAAAAGACTATAAACAATATGGGACCAGAGCATGATATCTACTTCATAGTAGTCCATCCACTGCATATGATCGATTTTTTGGTAAGCATATATGTTCAGGTGTTTTTTGGCTAAATCACGATATGCTTCATATTCCTTACGGCAATCCTGCTTGAGCTTTACGATATCGATATCTAAAGACTGGGGCTCTGTCAACTTTTCCAGGCCGTAACGTTCAACAGCTCGAGCCTTGTTCTGCCATATTGTTTCCACATCTTTTTTCAGCCATTTGGATTTATATTTGTGCAAGGTAGAAAAGAGTGTATAGACAACCTCTTCAAACATCTGGCCGAGCTTGGGGGTACTGGCATTGTGAACCTTTGAACCCATTCCCGTTTGACAAACCCTGAAATCACCAAAAAAGGCATTCAATGACATAAAAATATCGATGCCGTATTGTCGCGTCATATCACTCCATTCCTGTTCGAGCCAGTATGAACAAAGCTTCGAGGAGAAGGCAAAATCTCCTCCGATTGGTTGGCGGACGTCGAGGCCTGCCAGTGAAAATACGAGAGGATAACAGAGATGATTTGTGATCGTTCCGTCAAATTGGTGTCTCGAGTAAAGGGGAGTGACAAAATCATTTCCTTCTTTGACAGGATAACCGAGATATTTTATCCATTCCGGTGTAATCGATCGAAGATCCGCATCAACAACGATTACGATCCTGGCCTCCACATCCCTGCAAAATTTAAAAAGATTCCAGAAATTGTTTCCCTTTCCCTTTACCCCCTCGGGTGTGGAAATGTATTTTTTGTGTACTCCGGAAGGTACCTGGGCAGATAAAAACGCTCCTTTTGTGTCATCAGGGCTATGATTGTCAACATTTACGATAATATTTTTTGTATCGGGAAAGTATTCAGCGAGGCCCTGACCTGCCATACTGACAACATGACCAATCGTTTCTGATTCGTTATAGGAAGGTATACCGACAACCACATCATATTTTTTTGCATCCATTTATTCGTCCCCTTTCAATTTCTACGGGATTATGAAAAAATCATTTGCAATATAAAAGCTGTCTGTAATCTCACTTTTGTAACCATACAACAAAACTGATAAAACATTCAAGAAGTTATACTTTATGTTTTGCCTCGAAAAAAGAGGTTCATGCCTCGATCCTGAAAAGTTCCTTTATTGTCTCTTCTTCTTCTTTTTCCGTCGAGTTCGGTCTGTTCCAGAACAGCAGGATTTTGTCCCGGAGCCAGAGAGCCTGGTATGGAGTTAGCTTTTCGAGTTTGTTGATTAAGTCATTTGTGTTGACTTCGAATTGTTCTCCCAGTCTCTCGTATTTTTCCACGTCTTCAACATCCCAAACGAACAAAGTCGGCCAGGATTTTAGCCTGCCTATTTCCATCTGAGTGTTTCTGAAAACGTTGCAGAGCAGAGAAGCCTCTTTTATGGAAAATTGATCTTTCATTTCATCTTCGACCATATCAAGGATGGCATAGTAACACTCGAGATCCCGCTGGATAATGGTTGAAAAATTTTTTCCTCTCTGTTCAATTTTTTCCTGGAGAGGCCGGGGGAGGTGTACGATTTTTTCCATCTTTCATGCCTCCGCTTATTTTACAGCTTTTATTCATAAGGAACTGCAGGAGTCGGGGAATCGATACAAATATATAGGGCTGTTGTTAATGAATGAGTCAGGATATAATACCTTCAGATGTTTCCATCCGGGAAGGGGAAAATTGCAGGATATGACCCTGGTGCCCGGTTCAAGTTCCTTTTCCAGTTTTTGAGCCAGTCTTTTCATAACATCGGGGAAGAGATAACAGAAAACCACATCTGCGTCGTTGATGCTCACTTTCCAGAAGTTTTTGCACAGGACTTTAACACTTTTTAGCCGCATGGTCCGAAGACGTGCCAGTATATAGGCCAGCGGATTCACTTCATAGCCTAAAGCCCTGACACCGTAACGCTTCTGTGCTTCGCGGAGGACTCTTCCGTCACCGCAGCCGATATCCACGAGCATTTCATTTGCCTCCATGGGTACCGCATCGAGGAAAGTCCTTACCCTTATAGAGGCCGAAGGGTGAAACATGGCACCGCGTGTGATCCTGAAGACCGATAAGATAGAAAAGACAAGGATTAATTTTGCGATGAAAAGACTCCCGATCAAGATGAGAGCCATAAAAACCCAGTTCGGCATATCTTTTCTCCCACCGCCTTATAAATCAATTGTGATGTCTTTGTCAAAACTAACCTTGCCATCAATATTCATTTCATTCACTTGGGGTAGCCGGTAATTTCCCTGATTCGTTTATAGAATGGCTTGAGGCGTTTGTACATCTTTTTGTAAATGTCACGGTAAAGTTCGTTGTATATGGAATGGGTTTTCATGTTTGGTTCAAATACTTCACCGACATGGGTCATGGCCTTAATTGCCGCTTCAAAGTCACTGTGAAGGCCGAGTCCGACAGCAGCGTCTATGGCCGCGCCGAGTCCCGAGGTTTCATAGATATGAGATTTGGCGGTTGGCAGTCCAAAGATATCCGCCGTCAGTTGCATGGCACTTCTGCTTTGTGAACCGCCGCCTGATACACGAAGAGTTGTGACAGGAACCTTCGTCCGCTTTTCTATGCGCTCCTTGCCTTCCCTGAGGGCATAGCCCAACCCTTCCAGAATTGAACGATAGAGATGTGCCCTGGTGTGAACATCGCCGAAACCGATAATGGCTCCCTTGGCTTCAGGCCCCGGGAGTTTCAATCCGGGTGACCAGTAAGGCTGAAGTACAAGTCCCATAGAGCCCGGAGGAATATCCTGCACCAGCTTTTCGAAAAGGGCTTCGGCTTCTAATCCCCGCTCGGCAGCTTCCTGCTGTTCCTGAAGGCCGAATTCCCTTTTGAACCAGCTTACCATCCAGAACCCGCGATAGATCTGTACTTCTATTGTATGATAACCCGGAACGGCCGAGGGATAAGGAGGTAGTAACGGTATGGCTTCAACATACTTTTTGTGAGTGACGTTAATGGTGGCTGTCGTCCCATAGCTCAAGCAGCCGATGGAGGGATCGAGACTTCCCGATCCGATGACCTCACACGCCTTATCTGCAGCGGCTGCCACAAGGGGTAACCCTGCAGGGATTCCCGTCTCCCTGGCCGCAATTTCGGAAATAGTTCCAAGTGTTTCTCCTGGTGGAATCAGCCTGGGCAATAAGGCACGATCCATGGGCAAAACCCTCCATTTCCAGTCCCAGTCAGAGGCCCAGCGAAGGTGTCTGTAGTCGAAGGGGATATAGCCGACCTGGCAGCCGATGGAATCGACAAACTCTCCGGTAAGCCTGTGGGTAAGATACCCTGAAAGGAGCAGATACTTGTGCGTCTTCTTCCATACGTCCGGCTCGTATGTACGTATCCAGTTCGCTTCCGCTTCTGCCTGAAAATAGGCGATCGTGTCGCTCATATTAATAAGACTGAAGAGAAGTCCCCAGAGTCCACCGATGGGTGACTGCCCGTGTGTTTTACGTTGATCCAGCCAGTGCATGGCAGGGCGAAGAGGCTTTCCTTCCCTGTCTACATTGATAAGCGTTCCCCTCTGGGTGGTGAGGGCTACACCGGCGATACGTTCTTTATTGACTTTTCCCTGTTGCCAGAGACCCTGGCAGGCTTGACAGAGGGACTGCCAGAACACCTCGGGATCCTGCTCTGCCCAACCCGGATGTGTCGAAAAATAAGGCGGTTTGAAAGGAACAATTTCCATTGCCACCAGTGCGCCATCCGGATCGAAGACGAGGGCCTTCAGGCTCTGCGTTCCGTTGTCTATGGCCAGTATCAGATCTTTATTGTTCATTGATTTCGCGCCGTATGTTGATAATTTTAAGGTTTCAAGGTTTGTTGCGCTGCATCCTGAAAGAAATTGTATTGAAAAACTGTTTTATGGCCGTCCAGACATCCTTTATAGAAAGAATTCTCTTTTTCTCCGGAATCTCAATTTTCCTGAACGGCAGTGAATAAGCACTTTTCACAAGGTCAAGATACATATCTGTTTCCTCTTTCCAGCGTTTCTTGTCCCATGGCAACGAAGGTTCGCAGAGTTTCTGGATTCGATTAAGGTATTCTTTCCCGCCTTCACGTGTCAGCAATCCTATGCGTACCCGTCTCAAGAGCAGATCGCCGAGATGCATCACCTGCTCGCGTTTTGCCACAAAGGGCAATTCCGCCCATAATGTATGAGTGCCGGGAATTGTTGATAGATCTTCGGGAGAGGCCATTGTCACAAGCTCTTGTGCGGCGTTGCCGTATCGACCATAGAGGCGGCGCCATGTATGCGGAGATAGCCCGTAATCATTCTCCGGTATTTCAGGTGCAGGTGAGAAAACGGGAATATGCCGATCAGGTTCCTGATCTGATGTCAGAAAGGGCTTGACTTCGTTGAGGGCATCCCAGGCCATCCTGCGAAATGTTGTGAGTTTTCCCCCTGTTATTGTTACAAGTCCCTTATCTACCCAGACGACATGATCGCGTGATTCCTCGGAAGGAGACAGTTTCCCCTCGCTCAGTACGGGCCTGATCCCTGCAAATGTAGAAATGATATCATCAACAGAAATATCAAGGGAGGGGAAGAATTCATGTAACCCCTCCATGAGGTATGAAACTTCCTCTTCGGCAATGGCGGGTTCGATGGAAATATCATCTTTATGATCAAGATCGGTTGTGCCGAAGAGAACAGCACCTTCCCAGGGAATAACAAAGACAGGCCTGTGATCTACGGGATGTATAAAACTCATGGCCTGGGCGACAGGCAAAACCCAGTTAGGGAAGACGATATGACTGCCGCGCAAAGGACGCAGATGGAAATCCGGATCGGGTGAGGAATGTAACATCTCCGCCCATGAACCCGTTGCGTTAATAACTGCGCCCGTTGAAAACGTTCTCGTCGAATGTGTTTCCGTGTCCTCTACCGTAACGCCAACGACGTCACCTTCTGCATTGCGCTGTATTTCTGTCACCGAGGTGTAATTCATCGCCGAGGCACCCGATTCAACAGCATCATTAATCAATCTCAGGACCAGCCTGGCATCATCAACCTGGGCATCAAAAAAATGGAATCCTCCGATGAGGCCTTCCTGCTTCACATGGGGCAGCAGCATGGAAAACTTCTGTGCATCGTAAAATTTGTGCTGCTTTTCAAACGCCATTATATCGTAAAGAGTGAGACCTGCACTGAGGGCTGTCTTCCCGGGGCTTTGATCTTTATAAACGGGCATCAAAAAACCAAGAAGATCAACCAGCCCGGGGGCTTCCTTGAGCAATCGCTCACGTTCTTCCACGGAAATCTTGGTCAGCAATAACTTGCCCTCTTTAAGGTACCTCAGACCTCCATGGACCAGTTTCGAGGAACGGCTTGAAGTCCCCCAGGCAAAATCCATCCGTTCCACAAGAAGTACACGCATCCCCATACGGGATGCTTCCCGGAAAATACCCGCGCCGGTAATCCCTCCTCCTATGACAATCAAATCCCAGTTTTCCGGTAGATCCTTAATGGCCATGCTCGATACCTTTTATACGTTCTGATTTATGCTGTTTAAGAATTAAATTGATTTCGTCGGATTCATACGCTCGTCGGGGTCAATATGGGAGTAAATTTGTCTTATCGTACTCATTCCGATTGATCCCTTCTCGGCTTCCATATATGGTTTATGATCTATTCCGATGCCATGCTGATGACTGATCGTTCCTCCGGCTGCTACAATAGCGTGACTTGCCGCTTCCTTGAGATCTTTCCAGCGTGCAAGCGTTTCCTCCGGCGTTTCTGCCAGACGGAATACAAATGTCGTATAAATGCTTGAACCCGTCGGATAGATGCTCGAAAGGTGGGTAAAAACATGTACCGTTTCATTCCACGATGCCAGGCCATTTGCAACAGCCTTTTCAATGGATTGCATGGTCGAAGAAACTTTATTCCACGTCACAGCCGTCTCCAGCGTATCGACGGCGTAACCCATGTCCCACAGGGTGTTCCGTAAATAAGGAGTGCGAAAACGATTCTTTTTCCAGGCCTCTCCCATGGCTTTCCCCGTGGAAACGCCTTCATTCCGGCGAATAATAGAAAAGGACTCCCGTCGTGCAGTCGTAACAGATCGTTGTGAACCTGTAAAACCGATGAGACACATGCAGGCCTCTTTTTCGGGAATGCTTCTAAATCGAAGATAGCGATTGAGGAGAGAAATCTGCTTTTCGTGTCCGGCCATAGCAAAATTGGTTAAGGTTTCCGCTGAATTACTCAAGCGCACCATGGAAAGGGGCAAGCGAGAGGCGGCCAGCATTCTTACAGCTTCTACGGCATTTTCCCATGATGGAAAAAAAACGCCATGTATATCATTTCTCTCAGGGAGAGGGGAAATTCTAACGGTAGCTTTGGTCAGCACTCCCAATCTTCCTTCCGATCCCAGAAGAATATGTCTGAGATCGGGTCCCGCTGCTGAAGCGGGAAAAGGAGGGAAGTGCATGGTACCTTTCGGGGTTAGCAATTCTCCTCCCTGAAAAAGTTCATCCATCCTCCCATAGTACGTTGATTCCTGGCCGCACGCACGGGTGACCACCCAGCCGCCAAGGGAAGAATATTCAAAAGACTGGGGATAATGTCCCAGTGTAAATTCCCTGGCCCTTAGTTGTGCTTCAAGGTCGGGTCCCCGGATTCCGGACTCAAAGGTGGCGAGTAAACTGTAAGAATCAAGGTCAATCAACCGGTTTAGATGTTTGAGCGATAAGCTCAGTACAGGTCTTTTTACTTCCGGTACGTCAAGATGACCCAGGACGCTCGTGCCGCCACCATAGGGAATGACGACAATTTTATGTTTAAAGGCGAAATTAAGGAGTTCTTGAACATCATCAAGTGTATTGGGAAGGGCCACACCATCGGGAAAACGCTGCAAGGTTCCTCCCCGAAGGGCTATCCAGTCAGGAAGACTCTGGCCATGGGCATGATTAATTCTTTCTTTCGGATCAGTGGAGATAAGAGGATGCCGGGGTATACGTGAACGAGGGACACGATTTATCAACTTTTCAAGTGGATAATCCTCCCTGGGTGTTCCTTCGCCAGACAATTCCCGCAAAAGCTCGCAGGCTCGCGGTGAGAGATCTATATGATTGTTAGTATCACCCCAACCGTTCCATCGCTGCATCACGTTCCCCCCATTGCAACAACATGACTTCGTTTTCAATAAGGCAAATTTACCCTAACAAATATACGCTGTCTTTTCTATCAAATACTATCGGAACAACAGGGTTGAATCATGAGTATTATAAGCAGGAAACATGGCCAATCTCTCATTGACATGCAGGAGTCAATTACCAGTACTTCCCCCCGCAAAAAACAAGCTCTTGTCAATTCAATTAAATATTAAAGAAATTTGCACTATTGTCCGATAAGTTATCTCGAGGAGTTGATTTTCTCTACGGAGGGTAAATATGCAAACACATAGAGACCTTATAATGCCGGCTACCGCACCCGGATTAAATGAGATGGGGGTGAATCCCCTGACACTCTCTTTTTCGGGGAATCTCGAAAAGTCCTTTCTTGATGATTATTTTATCAATTCCTTAAAGATGGTTAGATTGTCTCTTATGGCAGGCGTTTTATTATATGGTTTTTTCGGGATACTTGATGCGGAATTAGTTCCGGAAATGAAAGGATATCTCTGGTTTATTCGCTTTGGGATTGTTTGGCCGAGTCTTTTGGGCATCATTCTATTTTCCTATTTTCCAAGTTTCAAAAGGTACTTTCAGATATCTGTAGCGTTAGCGATGGTAATTTCCAGTGTTGCAATTATCTGTATGATATCAATTATACCGCCTCCGGTAAATCACTCTTACTATGCTGGTTTGATTCTCGTATTTATATGGGGGTACACGTTTACAAGAGTAAGGTTTATCTGGGCAACGACTGCAGGTTGGATAATCGTGGCTTTATACGAAATTGCGGCTATATGGATTACCGATACACCCATTCCGATTTTTATCAGTAACAACTTCTTCTTTATCAGTGCCAACCTGGTTGGAATGTTTGCCTGCTATTCAATAGAGTATTATACCAGGCGCGATTTTTTTCTTGTCCAAAAATTAGAAGTTGAGCGGGAAAAAGTCAGCACTGCAAATCAAAGACTGGAAAAAATTGTTAACGAGAGAACCGCTCAATTAATGGAAATAAATGAGGATTTGAGACAGGAAATCGAAGAACGCAAGGTAGCTGAGGAGAAGAGGACAGAACTGGAAAATAAACTTCAACATGCTCAAGAAATGGAAGCTCTGGGAACCCTGGCAGGAGGCATTGCTCATGATTTTAATAATCTGCTTATGGGGATCCAGGGGAACGCTTCTCTGATGCTTCTGGGTATTGATTCAAGTAATCCAAATTATGAAAGGATAAAGAACACAGAACAATACGTCCTGAGGGGTGCCGAATTGACGCGACAGCTTCTTGGCTTTGCCAAGGGTGGAAAATATGAAGTTAAGCCGACTAATCTGAATCAACTGATAGAAAAGTCCTCACGGATGTTCGGACGCACAAAGAAGGAGATAGAAATAAACACTAATTTCAAGAGTAATATCTGGGTCGTCAATATCGACCGGGGTCAGATTGAACAGGTTCTGTTAAATCTGTTTGTTAATGCCTGGCAGGCCATGCCGGCTGGTGGTAAACTCTCTATAACAACCGATAACGTTATACTCAATGATGATAATCTGAAAAAAGTCGATCTCGAGCCGGGCAAGTATGTGAAAGTCGGTGTCAAGGATACCGGAATCGGAATGGATGAAGCAACTCAGAAAAGAATCTTCGATCCGTTCTTCACGACCAAGGAAACGGGGAGAGGAACAGGCCTTGGCCTTGCCTCGGCTTATGGTATTATCAATAATCATGATGGATTTTTTGAGGTGTTCAGTGAAGTGGGCATAGGTAGCGAATTTTGCATCTATTTACCCGCTTCTGTCGAAGAGATAGTCGATGATGAGAAGCAAACGTTGCGTAAAATTTTAAAAGGTTCGGAAACGATTCTTCTCGTGGATGATGAGGATATGATTCTTAATGTGGCACGCAATATGATGGAAGAGCTGGGTTATCAGGTACTTGTAGCCAAAAGCGGGGAAGAGGCCATTGAGATTTACAGAAAAAACGGGCGCAAAATCGATATGGTTATTCTTGACATGATTATGCCGGGTCTCGGCGGCAGCCAGACCTACGATATTCTGAAAGATATAAATCCCAACGGTAAGGTTCTGTTGTCAAGCGGCTACAGTGTTTTCGGAAAAGCTGTCGAAATACTAAATCGAGGATGTGATGGCTTTATTCAGAAGCCCTTTGACATCAATAAGATGTCACACAAAATTAGAGAAATCCTTGATTCGGGCAAACGAGAGAATGCGGCGGGCACGAATTATTTTGTATGATAAAAAGAGGATCATTTTTCTTCTGCCGAGGGTTCTGATTGAGAGAATAAGCAAGGGTTATGCATTCTCTTTCGAAATGCCATTAACACAGGATCGAAAGCCTGTAAAGTGGGGGTTAAGCAGTGAAGATTGATAAGGAATTTAAAAGAACTTTTCGTGAGCTAGAGAAGGGGCATATTCACATCAGAGAGAAATTAAATTCATTCTCTGAGAAAAATCAGGATCTGGAGGAACATCTGTGTGAAGAGCTTCAAACATTCGAACCCTGGCGATTTGAACTTATGGATAAATTGGGAGGTATTGTCTGTAATTTCAATCAAGAGCAGAAAGAGGCTCATCAAAATTTCATCCGGGATACTGAGTATTATGAAATCATTCAGGAGGCCCCGTTCTATTGGAGGATAATGAACAAACCTAATGGCTATCCCGGTGATGCCGTTATGATGAGTTTTATTTATCGAAATCAATTTGAGGGGAAGACGCCCTTTGGAATGTTTTTACATAAACACGCAGTATCCACAAAAGCGTGTCAGGCAGTGAGAAGCAGAAAAGAATACTTAACTCAAAAAATTATAAGAACAAATGGTAGAAATGGTGGAAATATTCTCAGTTTGGCTGCTGGTCCCGCTCAGGAAATGGTAGAGATCCTCAATGCTTACAGAGAAAATGGATTCCGATTCGTTGCTCTCGACCATGATATGGATACGTTGAAAACATTTGATGTGTCAGGTCAGGATCCCCGCTTCAGGTATGCTCTTGCGAATGCTTTTCAAATCATTTCAGGAAGTTACCTTACGGCACGGCCGCGAAAGTTAATGGAGAGATTCTGTCATCCCAGTAAAGATTTTAAAGGCATGAATCTTCTTATGTGTTTCATGAAATATGAATTGATCTTTTTAAAAAAAGAAGAATTTGATCTGGTTTACAGTGCAGGCTTATTCGATTACATAAAAACCTTTCCGCTGGATGACGGCAAAGGCACCCTTGCTTTGACGAAGAATCTGTTTGAGTTGGTAAAGCCGGGTGGTTCATTGATTATTGGTAACTTCAGCCTCAACAATCCCAGAGATCTCAGATTCGTCATGGAATATGTATATGACTGGCAATTAATACATCGGAATAAACGAGATATTTTGGAGTTTGCACGGGCAATTCCGGAGAAGGATATTGACAGTATGCATATAGCAGAAGATCCACTGAGAATTAACTATTTCCTGAGAATTAATAAAAAATTCAGAGAAAGCGAACCACCCCCCGTGCTGATATGACTGGGGTAAATCGTGGACTGCCTCAGTTTTTCAAATTCAGGGCTTCTCAGCCGTTATTTCAGAAACGTATAAAAATGCAAGCCCTATCATGAAGATTAAATCAGCTATCCTTGACAGTATCTCAAGCATTTACAAAATTTTATGGCCAATCTCTCATTGACATGCAGGAGTCAATCCCCTATATTTTTCGAATAACCCAATAGTAAAAATAGCAGAAAGGGGGAACGTTATGGATTTAAGTAATATTATTCCTAAGTTACAAGAGTGGGCAGCGTTTTATAGCCTTAAAATTGTTGCTGCGGTGGCAATTTTCATTGTGGGACGCTGGATTGCAAAGCTGCTGAGGAATCTTGTTGAAAGAATGATGACGAAAGGAAAGGTGGATGAGGCCCTCGTTAAGTTTGTTGGCAATATAACGTATGTTGCATTAATCGTAATTGTCGTCATAGCGGCTCTCAATCAACTTGGCATTCAGACCACTTCATTTATTGCGATTATTGGTGCCGCCGGTCTTGCTATCGGCCTTGCGCTTCAGGGATCACTTGCAAATTTTGCTGCTGGTGTTCTCATGATCATTTTCCGTCCTTTCAAGGTGGGTGATTATGTCGAGGGAGCGGGAGCCGCGGGTACGGTTGAAGAAATCAGCATATTTACGACTGTGCTCAAAAGCCCAGATAACAAAATAATCATTGTTCCCAATGCCAAGATAACAGGAGACAATATAGTCAATTATTCAGCCAAAGATAGCAGACGCCTGGACCTGGTCATCGGAGTGAGCTACAGCGATGACCTTCAAAAAGTGAAAGAAGTATTATATGATATTCTTAAAAATGAAGATCGAATCCTGAAGGATCCTGCACCGACAATCGGTGTTTTAGAGCTTGCCGACAGCAGCGTGAACTTTGCTGTTCGCCCCTGGGTTCGGACAGGGGACTACTGGACTTTATTCTTTGATCTGAAAGAAAAAATCAAAGAGCGTTTCGATGCCGAAAGTATTTCCATTCCATTTCCACAGCAGGATGTTCACCTGTATGAAGTGAAACGAGAAGCATCCGGGTAACATCCCACCCTTGCCCCTCTCATGAATCTCCTCCTCATGTTGTTAAATATCGGAAAACAAAAAAGGCACTCCGAAGCCAGTTGTGACCATGGAGTGCCTTTTTTTGTTGAGATCAATACTTATGCAGGCTTGACGTTAGCAGCTGCCGGGCCTTTGTTGCCCTGCTCAATATCAAACGTCACGCGCTGGTTTTCGTACAAGACCTTAAAGCCTTCGCTTTGAATAGCACTGTAATGAACAAATACATCGCCACCTTCATCGTTTTCGATGAAGCCAAAACCTTTGCTCTCATTGAACCATTTTACGGTACCTTTACACATCTTAGCAATCCTCCTTTCCTGATTTTTCTAAAGTTGGATCGCCTACATGTACGAAAAAACTCGAAGCTTGAAAATTCATCTGTCTAAGTTTGTACCTAAAAATGTTTCAATCCTAACTTTACCGTACCCTGCCGACTGTCTATTGCGAGAGTACTCTTTTAACAAAGGGAACTATATAGTGTTTTCGATATAAGTCAAGTTATTTTTTCTTCGAACCCGAAAAAACGTATAATGCTTTCACCCCCGGAGAAATATAGGGGAAATATGGGAAATATAGGGAAATATAGGAAATATAGGGACACTTCCCATATTAATATTGACATTTGAGCATTATCGGTATAATTTCGAAGCATGCCAAGAATAGCAAGAGTTTGTGTCATAGATTATCCTCATCATATCACACAGCGTGGAAACAACAGAGAATCTGCATTTTTTGATAATGAAGACAGGGAGTTTTACCTAAAGGCTTTGAGCAGATACAGCCAGCAATGGGAATTTGATATCTGGGCATATTGCCTTATGACAAACCATGTTCACATTCTTTCAGTTCCCAGGAGAAAAGAATCACTTGCCAGAGGGATGGGCAGCACCAATCTGGTATACACGCAGCATATAAACCGTAAATATAAAAGGAGCGGCAGGCTATGGCAGAACCGTTTCTTTTCCGCAATAGTAGAAGATGAAACTTATTTGTGGGCAGTTGTGAGGTATATCGAACGCAATCCCGTGAGAGTCGGCCTTGTTCAAAGAGCCGAGGATTACAAATGGTCAAGTTGCAAGGCCCATGTTTCAGGCTTTAAGGACTCAATCCTGACTGGTAAAGGTTGGCTTGAGGGAGATAACGTACAAGCCTATAGGGAATTTTTGAGGAATGATGACAAAGAAATAGAAAAATCGATAAGGAATGCAACAACGACAGGGAGACCTCTTGGCAGTGTAAGTTTCACACAATTACTCGAAAAGAAACTTGGCAGGAGCCTGTTGCCGAAGAAAGCAGGACGTCCGAAAAAGAAAAAAGGGGAATAATATGGGAAGTTTCCCCTATTTCCCCAGTGATCGAATGGCCGTTTTTTGCATACGATGGATTGAGGGATGTTCTAACCGGGAGAACAGATTTTCATGATGATGCTGATGAAGGAAATGCAATGAAAAGTAAGAATTTGAAAACGTTGATCAATTGGTATCCTCCATACTGGGGGACGGGAATTCGGGTGACACATATTTCCGAGGATTATCGGGAAGTGACTGTAACGATGAAACTACGGTTCTACAACAGAAATTACGTGAACACTCACTTCGGTGGCAGCCTGTATGCTATGATCGATCCATTTTACATGCTGATGCTCATGCATGTTCTCGGTCGCGATTATATTGTCTGGGACAAGGCGGCGACCATAGAATTCTTATCCCCGGCGAGAGGAACGATCAGCGCTCATTTCATGATTGATGATCAGATAATAGAAGAGATTGAGAAAAATACCGCCGCCGGAGAAAAATATCTTCCCCAGCTTCTGATCGATATTACCGATGGGAATGGAACGGTGGTCGCCCGGGCTTCCAAGACGCTTTATATACGGCGCAAAAATCGTTTGGAATAAAGGCGGAGAGAAAAAGCCACTTTTCTGTTCAGCTCAGGGAAATAATGTCGCGTAAAGAAGAGCAGATTGTGATAAGGTTAGAAAAGGGGCTGAAGATACCAAGACCTTTGCAAAACGTCCCCTTTCGCCCAATTTCGGCGTCAGGCTCAAATTTTAATCCTCAAAATACTCAATGTATTCCTGCGGTTAAAGTTTTCGCCTTCCTTGAACTTGAACGAAATCGAACATTTTGCAAAGGTCTTATACCGTTACACATGGAAGGACGACGTACATGAAATTTGATCTATTCAAGACCCTGAGACCTTTTATAAGCTTCATTTCAGGAAAGAAAGAGCAACAACACACAGCAGAGAAGGAAAAAACACACTCAGTCGAGAAAAAAAAGGAAAGATCAACGGAAAGAAAAAGGAAAGCTCCGGCAGAGAAAAAGAAGGAAAGCATAAAGTTCCGTGAACTTGGACTCCCTCCAAAGATCCTCAGAGCAATTGAGAATATGGGGTATGAGGAGATGACCCCTATTCAGGAGGCTACCTATCCTGTCATCATGTCCGGAAGGGATCTCTGCGCCCTCGCGGAGACGGGATCAGGAAAGACGGCTGCCTGCGCAATCCCGCTTATTCAGAAAATCGATACCGCGAAAAACGCCATACAGGGCCTGATAATTGTCCCGACCCGTGAATTATGCATTCAGTATGTGGATGAGATCGGAAAGACCGCGGCAGGGAGTGATGTGGTCCCATTCGCCGTTTTCGGCGGGTTCAGCAAGGAGATTCAAATCGCCAAGATAAAACACGGGGTACATATTCTCGTTGCTACGCCGGGGCGGCTCATCGATCTTTTGTATGACGGAGTTGTCAGTCTGTCGAACGTGAAATGTGTCATCCTCGATGAAGCGGACGAACTTTTACAGGAAGGGTTTCTCGAGGACATCGAGTTTATCCTGTCCTGTATGATCAATGAACATCAGACGCTCCTCTTCGCCGCGACGATGGATGGCGACATCACAAAGCTATCTCAGGATTATCTGAGGGATCCCCAATACATCTCTCTTATCAAAAAGCGGGCGGCGCCGGTAAGTATCGAGCACTACTTTACCTATCTCCACCCGAATCGCAAGGGAGCGGAACTCACAAAATATCTTGAGGGAGAAGATGTCAGCCAGGCGATCATCTTCTGTAACGCCCGCCACAAAGTTGACAAGCTATTCCGCGATATGCGGAAGGACTATGAAGGCATCGAGTATATACATGCCGGGCTCAGTCAGGACAAGCGTTCTTCCATATTCAGGCGTTTCAAAACAAAGAAGCTACGCTATCTCGTTGCCACAGATGTCGCCGGGAGAGGGCTTGATTTTACACATGTATCCCATGTGGTAAACTGGGATTTACCAGGCAATGGGACACAGTATACTCATCGTACCGGGCGCTCCGGGCGAATGGGGAGAAGGGGCCGGGCCTTTACCCTTGTGATCAGGAGTGACCTTCCAAAGCTTCGTGAAATTGTCCGCACGAAGAAGATTACCCCCCACTGGATCGGGAAAAATCCGCTTCAGGGAAACGACACGCTCCAGAAAGAAAAACCTGAAAAGAGAAAAATGCACTATCGGCCCAGCACCGTAAAAAGGAAAGATGGCGGGGCAGACAGGAGGTAAAAGGGGTCACTCCGAAAGTAAAAGAAAGTAAGAGGCGACAAGAAGGGGCAGAAGACGGACAGGGGTATTTTTTGTATTCATTATCCTCTTGTCAAATGTCTGTATTTGATCCGATGTGGTTGATCTGCGGCCTTTCCGAGCCTCTTTTTCCTGTCCGCTTCATAATCCGAATAATTCCCTTCAAACCACATGACAGTACTGTCTCCCTCAAAAGCAAGAATATGGGTGGCGATGCGATCGAGAAACCAGCGATCGTGAGTGATAATAACCGCGCAGCCCCCAAAATGTTCCAACGCCTCTTCAAGGGCGCGCATGGTATTCACGTCCAGATCATTTGTGGGTTCGTCCAAAAGCAATACATTGGCGCCCTCCTTGAGCATACACGCAAGATGGGCGCGATTACGCTCGCCGCCTGAAATCATGTTTGCTTTTTTCTGCTGGTCTGATCCTGAGAAATTAAAACGTGCGACATAGGCTCTTGAATTTATTTCTCTATTTCCAAGCTTAATCATATCACTGCCCCCGGAAATCACTTCCCATATTGTCTTGTCGGGGTCAAGGGTATCGCGTTCCTGATCGACGTACGCGAGTTTGACAGTGTCCCCGATTTTAATAGCGCCGGAATCAGGTTTTTCCGAATCGGTTATCATTTTGAAGAGTGTTGTTTTGCCTGCGCCGTTGGGACCGATTACGCCGACGATACCTCCCGCAGGCAGGGCAAACGTCATTCCCTCAAAGAGAAGACGATCGCCAAAAGCCTTACTCACATTTTCAGCTTCGATGACCACTTTTCCAAGACGAGGGCCGGGCGGAACATAGATTTCAAGATCTTTGATCTCTTTTTCATAAGTCTGGGTTAAGAGTGTTTCGTAAGCATTGATACGTGCCTTTGCCTTTGTCTGGCGGCCTTTCGGTGACATGTAGATCCATTCCAGCTCTCGCTGCAAGGTCTTCTGCCGCTCTGTTTCCGTTTTTTCTTCCTGTTTGAGCCGCATCTGCTTCTGTTCAAGCCAGGAAGAATAGTTGCCTTTCCAGGGAATGCCGTGCCCCCGATCAAGCTCTAAAATCCAGCCCGCTACATTATCTAAAAAATACCGGTCGTGCGTGACGGCAATTACTGTACCTTCATACTGATGAAGGTGACGTTCAAGCCAGGCGACAGTTTCGGCATCCAGGTGATTCGTCGGTTCATCCAAAAGCAAAATATCCGGCTTCTGTAATAACAGTCTGCACAGCGCCACGCGTCTTTTTTCGCCACCGGAAATAACATGAATGGGTGTATCTCCCGGAGGACAGCGAAGCGCATCCATTGCCATTTCCAAACGTGCATCGATATCCCAGGCATCAAGATGATCGATTTTTTCCTGCAATTCGCCCTGGTGCTCTATAAGTTGATTCATTTCCTCGTCAGACATGGGCTCGGCAAATTTTTCACTGATTTCATTGTATTCCTTCACAAGATCTACAGTCGTCTTCATACCTTCTTCAACAACAGCTTTTACGGTTTTATCCGGATCAAGCTCGGGTTCCTGCTCAAGAAACCCTAATGTGTATCCCGGAGAAAGAGCTGCTTTTCCACCATATTCCTGATCAACACCTGCCATAATACGCAATAGAGAACTTTTCCCTGAGCCATTTAATCCCAGGACACCGATTTTGGCGCCATAAAAATAGGAAAGGGATATGTCTTTTAACACCGGTTTGTTCTGGTAGAATTTACCGACCCTCATCATTGAATAAATTATTTTTTCCGGTTCATTACTCATTGGTGATTTCCTCACTTATTTTACACAAATCCCTGAACGGGGAATGTACGTTCAATCTTCCTCAGCACCATCAAAGAGGCTGCCTGAAGCTTTGGTGTGGCCCTGGACATAGGCGTGATCCTCCTTGAGGTCCTCGCCGTCCGCGGCCCGGGTGGCCAGCTCATCACAGCGCTCATTTTCCAGGTGTCCGGCATGCCCGCGCACCCAGACGAACTGTACCCTGTGCTCATCGCACAGATCCAGCAACTGTGCCCACAGATCGGCATTCTCGGCGGCTTCTTTCTTCGTGCGCATCCATTTATTGGCGCGCCATCTATGAGCCCATCCCTGGCTGATACCGTTGACAACATAGCGCGAATCGCTGTGCAGGATCACGTCGGCCGGGGTCTTTAATGCCTCGAGCGCCGCAATGCAGGCCATCAGCTCCATGCGGTTGTTGGTGGTCATGCGAAAGCCCTGCGCGAGTTCGCCCCGATTTTCCCCATCGATGATGACCGCACCGTATCCCCCCGGTCCCGGATTACCGCGGCAGCCCCCGTCGGTATAGACGATGATCGTGCCCGGCTGTGCGTCGGGTGCATCAACGGTGGTACCGGAATGCTTTGTTTCGGCCGGAGTCTTGGTGTATACCGGGTTCTGCAGCCATTTCTCCGCCTCAGCCAGCGAGGGAAACCCCTTGTAGCGGGCACCGGTATACCCGCGGATCTGCACCTCAGCGCCGTCCGGGCCGAACCAGGCGGTATAGATGCCGGGCTTATGACCCATGGCGACGGCATAGTATTTTTTTGATTTACCCATGCAATGATCTCCGAGAAAAGGGGTCACATCCCTTTTACTCTATAATATTCATGGCGGCTTTTATACCATCTGCGCCGCTTGATATTATACCTCCGGCAAAACCGCTTCCTTCTCCAACTATATAAAGATTTTCAATGCCCGCGCAAAGTCTGTTCTTTTCCCGCAGGACCTGAATCGGGGATGAGGTCTTACTCTCAAGCCCCATAATACTGCCTGTTTCAAATCCCTTTACTTTCCTGCCGAAATCCTTAAGCCCCTCCCTGATTGAGTCGCTTACTTCAGAAGGCAGCAATTCCCATAAAGGCGCCGGCTTCAACCCCAGAGGATAACTCGAATCGACAATATCAGACGGCTCAGTTCTGTTAATGAAATCCTGTATACGACAAAACGGAGCCTGATAGCCATCCGAATAGCGGTAAAAACTCTCTTCAAGCGTTTCCAGCCAGTCGAGGGCTTCCAGTGGTGTTGTTTCTCTGCCGGTTAGTTTGTCCGGATTTACTCCCGCCACACACGCTGCATTTGCGAATTCTCCGTCTCTCTTATACCGGCTCATTCCGTTTACTATGTTTGTATTCTTATATGCGGATGCAGGGACAACTCTGCCGCCCGGGCACATACAAAATGTATACACCGGGAGATTGCCGTCTCCCTGTGAGGTAAGACGGTATTCGGCGGCCTTGACTCCAGGCAGACTTTCCCGGCCCCATTGCGCACGGTTTATAATTTCCTGAGGATGCTCCACTCTGCTGCCTATGGCAAAATTCTTTGTACGGAATCCAACTCCTCTTCTGATTAACATTCGATAGGTCTCATATGCAGAATGACCGGGGGCGATAATAAAATAATCTGCTTCAATTCCGCCTGCTGTCGTTACTGCCTCAATAACTTTTCCATTTTCAATTTTCAGATCTTCAAGCAACGTTTCAAAAAGCACCGTTCCGCCGGCATTCAGGAATTCTTCTCTTAGATTCTTTACAATTTTCTTGAGGTTATCACTCCCGAGGTGAGGATGCGCCAGATAAGTTATTTCTTCCGGGGCGCCCGCACGAATATAACTGGATACTATAAACTGTTTTTCTTTTGATATATGTTTGGTTCGTGAAGTGAGTTTTCCGTCAGAAAAGGTGCCTGCACCGCCCTCACCAAAAGCATAATTACTCACAGGGTTAAATACACCGGTCTTTTCAAACGTCCTGATTCCTTCGGCCCTTTTCTTCACATCCGAGCCTCTTTCAATCAGCGTTGTAGTAAAACCGGCCTTCTGAAGGACAAATGCCGAGAAGAATCCGGCAGGGCCGCTTCCGACGACAACCGCCTTCTCTCTTCTTTCCCGATATGGAATAATTAACGACGGGGATACAACGGGAGCGTCTCCCTTAATTTCTTCTGATACGGCTGAAACCCGGAGCTGCCAGTGGATGCGGTCTTTCTTCCTTGCATCAAGGCTTTTCTTTTCTATTTGATAAAAGAACTCTTTTATTTTCAGTTCTTTTTCTATGCTTTTTAGCAGCTGTTCCTCTGTATAATCAGTCGGCAACTTTAATGTAATTTCTCTGTATCCCATTCTAATATGAGTTTTCCTTTAAAGCATCATTCGGATTCGGCGGCTCTTTCAAGCCCTGCCTGCTGGGCACACTGTCATACACTTGAAACAATGGTACTGAAATCCGATCATCGGTGCCTGATACAGACTCAAAAAACGCGGGTCCATAAGAAGCGTCTTTTGCTCGTCAGGTGTAGCGCCTATGAATTTCCGCAGATAACCGATAAGTCCTCCGATGCCGGCCGGCTGGGAAACTCTCAGGCACTTCATTTGATCCGTCTTTCCTTCCTCATCGAGGGCTCCCGCCGGACAGGCCTCGATGCATATGCCGCACTGATCACAGAGTTCTTCTTTAACCGGAGGATCGGAAGACAGCGGCAGTTCCGTCAGTATTGCAGTATAGATAAGACGGCTTCCGAATTTGGGATTGATGACCAGGTTATGCCGGCCGAAGACTCCCAATCCCGCAGCAATGGCGGCATGACGGAGAGATACGTCTCCAACGAGGCCCATCGTCGGGGGAGCCATGTTCAGTGGGTAGGAGAACGTAACCGATGCGGCCTTTGCCTTGAATCTGTCTTCGATAAAGCGTGACATAAGATAGTTATTTGCCTTCGATAGATCCATGGCGCCCATTCGGGAAGACATGCTGATCCGATCGTTGGCACTTTCCAGGGCTCCGTCGATTTCACGATATCCGAGGACTATCATCGATTTGACCTTCGGTAAAATAGTTTTCGGATCCGGCGCTTTCTTGCTTTTATAGTCTTCAATTGATGCAAAGCCGACGACATCGGCACCCAGATCATACCCGTATTGTCTGATATTTTTCTTGTCCATAATCCCTCCAATATTTCGAAAGTAAAAGGGGTCACACCTGTTTTCAATTAACTGGGGACAGCTGACCCTGATTTTCCATCTAGCGGCCAGGCTCATCGGTTTTGCCCGGCGCTCAGGGACGAGTACAGAGCCTCGCAACCTTTTTCGATAATTACCTCAATTTTAACATATCCTTCAAAAGAACTTCCGGGTGATGATACCTCTCATATTTGGGGGTTTTTTTACCGTATTGTATCGCTTCTTGCGGGCACCATTGTAAGCAGGCAAAACACTGCTCGCATCGATGATTCCAGACCGGTTTTCCTTCACGCATGGTGATGTTTGCGGCGGGACATACTTTGCAGCAGATTTCGCATGCATTGCATTTGTCATCGACCCAGAATTTTTGATCCATTTTGGACACATGAGAAAAACTCATATTATAAATAGCGGTAAATAAAATTCTCTGCCAGAGAGGCCCCTTTTCGACCGGCATCTGCACCTTTTCTTTTATCCTGACAGCAATGCGGGAAATCTTTTCCTGTGCGAACTCAAAACGTTTGTGCTGTTTCTCCTGCGGCCCCGGACCGCCCCATGGTATATAATTAGACGGCATCTTTATTTCAAACCCCGCTGAAAGATTCAGACGGTTTTCGGTCATAATCTTCTTTAGCTGGACCAGCGTATTTGAAACCTGGCCGGCATTCACCGCAATCGCAAATACATATTCTGGACTTGATCCCTTTAGTGTATTGATAAACTGAATCATTGGGGCCGGCACACCCCAGATATGCACAGGAAAGACCAATCCAACGATTTCTGAATTGATTGACTTGTTTTCATCCTTATATTCTGCAATCGAGAACAGCTCGGCATCACCCAATTCATCAGCAACCCTGCGCGCTACCCATAATGAGTTTCCTGTTCCGGTATAATAAAAAATCGTTGCGCTCATTTCACCCTGTATTTTTCGGGACATAACGGGTGAGTCAAGAGCAGACTTGACCACCTGAATGCCAAATTTTCTTGATCGGGATTGATTTACGTGACGGAACGTTCAAGGAGTAATTATTACGAAAAAAACGAATACTTAATAATTAAGATGTGACCCTCATGTCCCCTCATGTCCCTCATGTCCCATGTGACCCTCATGTCCCATGTCCCCTCATGTCTCTCGGCCTTATTTTTCTCCGGCAATCTCCTTGATTTTCTGATTTACTTTCTGGCTTTCGAATATTTTATTGATTGCTGACGCCAGGGCGTCATTAATCACTTCTGCCATCTTTCCTTCGGTAAATCTAACGTGTTCAAGGGAGGGGCTGCTTTCAACGTTAACTTTGAGTTTCGTTGCTTTTTTCGCTACATCTGCGAAAACGGCGGTCAGTGTGACTTTTGCCTTGTATTTTCTGACGGGCATTCCCTTAAGGCAGACCAGTTCAAACTCGTGGATGTCCCCGCCGATTACAATATTGCCCCATTCATTCTCGATGGCATCATCGTTGAGATTCCAATCCGGTATCTGGTTTGAGACATTGTATCCTGCTTTGCAAAGGTAGAGCTTGACGGCATGGGTGACCGCGTCGGCGGGCATATGATGCTTTGGCAAAATCAGGATTTTTGTGCCGTCGGATTTAACGACCTTGCCGATAACCGTTTTGTCATCCATCTTCCTCAGATCATTAAATTTTGCGACGGTTATGGAGAGGTTCTTCACTTTTTCATCTGCGGCGGATGTCTTCAAGGGAGGCATGTATTCAATGTCAACGCTGTAGGGACGCGTCTGCGCACAGGCACCGAGAAACAGTACCATGCATAAAATTATTAGAAACCGAATAATGGTTGTTGTTACAGCATCTCTTCTTTCGTAACCGGGTTTCATGGAATCTTTCATCATTTGCAGGGCACCTCTCTTTATCATTTTCGGTGAAGTGTGTGTCATTGTTCTATGCCGTCGGCGGCATGATGTCAATGTGAAAAATTATCATAAATTCAAAAATCACGACCTCTTTAATTACGACAATTGAACCGGACAAACAGAAGGGGCCGGATCGACACATTTGACAAATGTGGAATGTGTAACCCCGACCCCTTTTATTGTGCAGTCCTACGCTTCTTCTATTTGGCACCCTTGATATGCATGTTGTAAAAGATCTTCTTCCGGGCTATATTGTTACCACGGACCATCTCCATCTCGGGCAGTTTATGCTTGGGATCCGCTTCCGCCTCGATCATGAAGGGCCCCGGTCCCCAACCCTTCGTATTACGCCAAAAAATAACTTGTTTAGCGTATTTATATGTGTATTTTAATTTTGTTCGGTAGTATCTGTTGGGATACACATTTGAGAAACCCGCTTCTTTCTGGAGTATGACGACGTTATCCGGTTCATTGAGTATGCGCCACGCGATGGGCACCATGGACAGATTCTTTGTTCCCCGGTTCATTACCCAGATTTCAAATTCAAGGTACTCTGACTTTGAAGCTTTCACAAGGTAGTTTTTCAACTTCCAGCCCACTCGCACATTCCTGATTTCACAGACAAGATCGACCGCGTCGTTGGGGCCGACATAGAATTCAGGGCTCTGATTTCTGAATTCTTCGCTTTTCGGCATGATTTGAAGAATATACACACCATCTGGTACATTATTGGAGACTCGGTAGGCAAATGAATTTTTGTTCCGGGTGCCCTGCGTTACCCAGAAACTCTTACCCGTTGTTCTGTTCTTGAGAAGAAGCTTAATGTAGCTTAAATCGGCATTCGTTTTACGAATCTGTTTCCACCTGATGGTGTACGACTTTCCTCTGACCCAGATTTCTTTTGTTTCGGGATTGTCGAACCTCTTGGGGGTCGTGAATCCTATGACAGGCGGGCGCAGGTGAACAACGCCGCTTTCTTTCCCGATGGTAAAAGGCCTGTTACTTGCGTCTTTGACCTTTCCATCAAGGGTCATGACATACATTCGAAACTGATTCCCCGACTGGCCGATGCCGGTGGTAGGAACTTTGTAGGTGTAACTTCCCGTATTTTTTGTACTCCCGGAGACAGTGTACCAGCCGCCACCGCCAGTCCCCCACTTGAGCCTGATTTTGACGTTTCCCTGTACACCGCTGCTCGTCCAGCGGATACAGTATTGCTTCCCCTTGTCCCACGTTTCACCGCCGTTCGGGTACGTCACCGTGATACGGTGAGCAACTGTAACGGTTTTCGTCTCACGTTGTTGTGGTTGAATCTGTGAATAGGCTGCCCCGGCGGATAGTACAACAATGAGTAAAGATACAAGATACTTTTTCATGATATCACCTCTCTTTACAGCATGTGCAGGAGTTTTGCTTTCCCCTGGCGTATGTAACAATGATTATTAACAGCTTCTACTTGATTTCAATGATTGTGCTTCGTTTTTAACAAAACCTCAGGTGCGAATTGAGGTTGTCATCCGATGTGGTTGGAAAATCAATAGTGTTTTCATTGCAAGGTGACCTGAAATTCATGACGATCGTCTTCGTACATTCGCGCTTGATGTGAACGAACCTGATATGTGTAACAATTGTCGTTTAATATATCATTTTTGTCCGTAGATCGTAAAGGAAATAGTGCCAAATAATGAGAAAACAAAAAAATCGGGGCTTACCCTCAATGGGGTTCTTGGGGTCAGGCCTTTGCTATTAACTAAGATCCAACAGCTTCTGAGTATTTCATGCCGCTGCTACAACATCTTTTTCTTCCTCATCGTCTCTACCAGGGTGGTGCTGCACCTCCTGCCGGTCAATAGTAAAGGCCTGACCCCATTAGTCTTCTTACACAGAGTCTTATAGCAAAACCTGCCGGAATATGCTATTAGCAACGTATCAATCCGACAAACCGTGATGAAAGGGAAACATTCAGGCTATGTTACGTTATCTGCCGGGACCGGTGCGAGGGAGTTTGTCTTTCCTTTTGTATATTATCAACACGATCTTCTGGACGACTCAAATTTTTATTGTTGCATTTCTGAAACTGATCATTCCTGTCAAAGGGTGGCGAAAATTCTGCAACATCGTGTTAAACGGCCTTGCCAATAACTGGATAGCCGTAAATAATTTTAATCAGTGGTTTACCAATAAGATTCACTGGGATGTGACCGGATTAGAAGACCTGAAACGACATGAATGGTATATGGTCCTGTCAAATCACCAGTCCTGGGTTGACATTCTGGTTCTCCAGAAGATCTTTTATCGTAAAATTCCCTTCTTAAAGTTTTTCATAAAAAAAGAATTGATCTGGGTGTCGATCCTCGGACTTGCGTGGTGGGCTCTGGATTTTCCCTTCATGAAACGATATTCCTCGGCGTTTCTTGAAAAGCACCCTCATTTGAAGGGAAAAGACCTGGAGACGACCAGAAAGGCCTGCGAGAAGTTCAAAACGATTCCCATGTCCGTTATGAACTTCGTCGAGGGAACGAGATTCACAGCAGAAAAGCACCGCAAGCAGGAATCACCGCACATGAATCTCCTCAAGCCGAAGGCGGGAGGGACGGCGTTCGTTTTTCAAGTAATGGGTGAACAGATACACCAAATCGTTGACGTAACCATAGCCTATCCGGGTGGGGCGAAGGGTTTCTGGCAATTTCTCTGCGGAAAGGTGGATGAAATCAAGGTCAGGGTAATATCGTATCCTCTGAGCAGTGAGCTGCTGGGTGATTATTTTAATGATGGCGAATTTCGTGAGCGATTCCAGGAATGGCTGAATACGGTGTGGGAGGAGAAGGACCGGCAGATCGAGTATTTGATGCATTCCAGGGCGTTACCGTCAGGTTGAAGACAGGAGACAGAAGTCAGAATTAAAAGCAGCCAGCGATCAGCATTCAATCGTCAGAGTCTAATCTGCACTAATCTGGGAAGAGTAGAGAACTGGCAATGTCTGCTTTAGGCGAGCTTATCTGTTTCCGCCCCCTTCGTCTGGCGGTGCCTAAATAGCTACGCCATGGTTGACTTGCCAATTCTCTACTCTACCCTTTTTACGGGTTGAGAGAATAGCTTTTACCAGGTAACTACACAGCGATTATTTCCCCGATGTCTTCGAGCCTCCCTGAAAGAGTTATTCGGATCTATATCCACGATTAATTTGACATCATTTATTGTGCTGGGCGCTCCATTAACATCTAACCTAAAATTAATTACGATCGCTGGAGTAGTTGTAAAATAATCATTTCTGATATTTACATTTCTTAAAAGATGATTTTCCTCTTTAATTAATGTTTGATTCTGAGCATTAAGCACTCTGACTCGAATTGGTACATTCCTTGTGACGTTTAGTTTTCCTTTATTCATCAGCGATATTTGAAATTTAATTCCTCTAAAACGCGCTGGGTGAGTGATCGGCTTTGGGTAAAAGGTATGGGACATATTCGTATAATAAGCAAAACCAACAATTTTCAATTGACCGGCAATATCGATATTCGGAATATCAAGTTTTTTCACTGGAGGTTTGTCCACTTGCTGATATTCCCTCGTAGTTGACGGTAACGGAACAGTTTGTGTCGTTGATGGTAATGGCGCAGTCTGTGTAGATGTTTGTCCGGGAAGAGTTTTATTAACGGATGTTTTTCCAGCTACTTGAGCAGATAGTGCAGTACTGGTTTGCAACAATAGACTCAATCCAACAACGGCAATCATCACATGTTTTAAAATGTCACTTCTAATGCACTTCATTTTATCCTCCTTGTCAGTGATAAGCATTCCCTTTTCGAAAGCGAAATAAGGGAAAATTTAAGGTCAGGTCTTGCAATGCCACATTGGCAAACTTTTGACTTTTTACGAAACCATCAAGCTTTTCATTTTGCTTTCTGAAATGAGGCAATTTAAAGAAGTCAGGCTTTCGAGATAGGTTCCCGCCCTTTCCAAAGCTTCACGTTTGGCTTTCGCAATTGCTGCGATACGGGCATCGTCCGGCGACTGACTCCCACCGAAGGGCTGTTTTACAGTACTGGTTATTGTTTCAATATTGGCAAAAGCGATTGTCGAGAAAAACACCAGACAAAACAACAATATAAAACAAAATCTCTTTTTCATGTATCTTGCACCTTATAGTAAGTAGTTTTTTCAGACTTGAAAAGATCAGGCAATGCCGATAATTCAGAATCGTCAAATATTTATATTAGATATATAACAGATAATCAATGTTAAATTTGTGTCAAGAATCGAGCCATACCCGCTATCAGCTTTTTTTACTTTGAGTCACGATAAACGAAACCCGATACACGAGCCCCGCCGCACTTCGTGCGGAAATTTCTTGACAATTCTGACACAAGGTGTATTTTTTTCAAATAGTTGAAGGAGGTTTCACGACTCTTTAAAAACATAACGTTTCATCCACAGCCGACAAAGGAGGGAGCCGTGGAGTGATTGAAGACAAGACCCCGTTTCTCGGAAAAGAAAGCGGGTTTTTTTGTTTTATGGGGGCAGAAGAGTAACAATGATGGAGGGAGGTCAGAATTACTGGGTGACATAAGTCAAACGTAGACCCCTTTTCTGACCCCTTTTCTTTTTTTTACAACAAAAGGATGTGATCAATAGCCGGAAGGTGATTTCTGTTGATGACAATTGCTTTTCATAAAATGATTTGACGAAATTTGATACTTATTTTCAAAGAGGTTGTTTGCCGGCGATTGAATTATCGGACAGCCTCCTAGAAAGACAAACAGAGTTATGAAGTGGATTTTGTCATAATCGAAGAGGGGAAAGCGGTCGCCGTCTATCAGTCGTCATACAGCGTGAAAGACGCGCGGACGAAAAACAGGGAAACGAATGCCCTGGTCAGGGCTCTTGCTGCATTTAATCTCAAAGAAGGCACTATCGTCACGGAAAACGAAGAAACAATTAAAGGATTTCACATACGATACCTGCCGGCCTGGAAGTTACTCCTGCGCTGATACCGGCACGTTGTTGCTACAGGTAAGACTTTAGCGGCATTGAAAGGTCACGGGGGTGAGAATTGCTTCTTCTTGCGGGGAATTCCTTTAAAATAAAAAGAGAGCTAACGGGTATTGTAGCCCTCCTTACGGCAGTGCACCGGGATAATAAAGCTGAATGTGCTCCCCTTTCCTCTTCCTTCGCTTTCCACCCAGATCACACCGCCATGAAGCTGAACGAGCTCCCTGGTGATGGACAGACCCAGCCCCGTTCCGCCGAATTTTCTATTTGCCGAACCGTCACCCTGTTCGAAGGGATTGAATATCCGCTCCAGGGCTTCTTTCTTCAAGCCGATTCCCGTGTCCGTGATACTGACCTTGACTGACGGGACCTTTTCCCCCGTTTCTTTGCCGGCGGCGGTAGGTTCAAAGTCCGGCATCTTTTCCGCCGTTACGGTTATGTTTCCCCCGTCGGGAGTGAATTTGACGGCGTTGGAAAGGAGATTGTACACGATCTGTTTCAGTTTCCTTTCGTCGGCGGTTATCGAAGGCGGAATATCGCCTATATCGGTTATAAGGCGAAGTCTGTGATTCATGGCCTTTTCCTTTATCATGACAAGGCTGTTTTCCAGGAGCAATTTCAAATCCACCTCGCCGGGAATGAGTTCGTGTCTACCCGCCTCTATTTTCGATAGATCCAGAATATCATTGATGAGTGAAAGGAGATGCCGGCTGCTCTCGAGGACATCGTTGAGATACTCTTCTTGAAGGGGATTCAGGGCGCCGAAGCTTCGATCCACGATGAGTTCGCTGAAACCTATTATGTGGTTAAGGGGAGTCCTGAGTTCGTGGCTCATGTTTGCCAGAAATTCACTCTTGGCTATATTTGCCGCCTCCGCCGCTTCCTTGGCAACCTGCAACTCCATTTCCACCTGTTTCCGATGGCGGTTTTCCTCTTCTAACTGGCTTACGGCTTTTTTGAGGTCACCGGTACGAATTTCCACCAGGCCTTCCAACCGGTACCGGTGTTCTTTCAGTTCTTTTTCTCGATGGGCGAGCTGTTCTATCTTGCTCTCCAGTTCCTTCTGGTACGACACAAGCTGCCTGGTGTTTTCGTCGAGAGTTTCCAGCATAGTATTAATATTGAGACCGAGCTGAGCCACTTCGTCATTTCTGCCCTTTACCGGAACGTACCGGGCATCGGTATTTCCCGCGTGAACCTTGCGCGCCACCAGCGCAATCGCCCTGATGGGATAAACGATACGGGCCGACAGATAAATGAAGATGACGAGGAAAAACATCATGCTCAGTATAGAGAAAAGGATGAATGCCTTTTCTTGTCCGATTCTCAGCTCTTCGGCGGCGATAGACTCTTTTTTGAGTATCAGTTCCGCGCCTTTCGACATGGTCCAGAAGAGAATCGACAGTTTGTCTGTTGTTTTGTCAAAGTGACCGAGGAATACCCGAATATCCTGTTCCATGGAGTAATCGCTTGCGATGCGCACCCTGTATGTCTCCATGTATCCTTTCGTCCGGTCATCCAGCAATTTCGTCCGAACCAGTCTATCCCTCAACAAATCCAGTATCAGATTGAGTGCCTGCAATCCGGATTCCCGGTGGTCTTCCAGGTAATTCTTGTGGAAGTGAGACAGATTAAACAGGGGTTTCAAGAGGTTGCTTTCGTCGCTCATGAGGATAGTGGAAACCAGTGACCGGTAGGTGGAGTCCAAAATCGTCCGCCCCAGCCGCTGTTCCGTCTTGAGCTGAATGATCCGGTCGAATTCTCCCTCATGTTGAGTCAGGTATTGGGATATCCGGTCGAGACTCGCCCTCATATCCGCGCTGATCGGCATTTGACCGAGATGGACCATATCGTCTTTCATCTGTTTCATGAAATCGCCGAGATGCTTCTCGATTTCCGGACGGTCCAGAGAAAAGAGGGACGTTTCATGGAGCCGCATCTTGTAATAGAGGGTTTCCAGGCCGCTTACCGTTCGTTCAATCATGGCTGCTTCCGCACCCCTCCGATTGCTTTCCGCTGATTTGTCGAGGAAATGGGCAAGCTGGATGTAGCCGAGGATGAACGTAATGCCAAGGAGCACCGCGATGATATAGAATCTGTTGGTCACGCTACCGAACATGGATACCCTCTATTTTTTTTCTATCAGTTCCAATTCGACCAGTATACAGGAGGGAACAGTTTCTCCCCGAAGAATCCGGACGGCGCTCTCAACGGCACGATATCCCATCTCTTCGGGCCGCTGGGCGATTGTGGCTCCCAGTTTCCCCTCTTTCACCGCGGTGACCGCCTCTTTAATGGCGTCAAATCCCACGTAGACCCTGGGTTTAGTGCCGCCGGCGGAATCCATTGCATCAAGGACGCCGAGGATCATGTTATCGTTGTGGGCGAAGACGCCGTCGAAATCAACACCTTTTTCCAGGAGCCGCCCCATCACATTTCGTGCCTTTAATCGGTCAAAATCGGCGGTTTCCCGGGCGACAATGGTTATGCCGGGCTGTGTTTTAATGAACCGGTTGAATCCGCGTCCCCGTTCCTGTGCCGCTGAAGTACCTGGTATTCCCTCAACCTCGATCACCGTTCCCTTACCCTTGAGCAGGCGCACCAGGGTTTCCGCTGCCATCTGGCCGCCCTTCGCGTTATCCGATTCGATGTGGCAGGCTATCTTTCCACCCGATACTTTCCGGTCAACGGTAATTACCGGGACATTTTTCCCGTTGGCCAGTTCGATCCCCGGCACAATGGTTGACGAGTTTGTCGGGTTGACGATGAGCACCGAAATGCCCTCGTTCAGCAATGTGATAATCTGACTCAATTGCTGTGCATCGCTGTTTCCCGCATCGGAAACGACCGGTTCCGCCCCCATGAGTTTCGCTGCGGCCACCGCTCCCTGGGAGAGGGAATCAAAGAAGGGATTGTCGAGGGTCGAAATGCAGATTCCGATTTTCTTTCCGAATGCTTCGGAGGTGATGAGGTCGAGAGGCGTGGGGACGTAATCGGGAATTGTCTTTCCGTTCAGCGCTTTCCATGCCAGGTCGACACCGTAGGCACCCATGAGTTCCGGGTGCTGTTCGATAGTAGCCGCCATGCGACCGTTTCTCATCTCATTTCGTGCCGCCTCGATATTATCATATCCGGCAACGAGGATTTTGTCCCTCATATCCACAACGTCCAGGGCATTCAACACTCCCATGGCCATAGAGTCGTTGGCGCAGAAGATGGCGGCCACCTGCCGGTGTTTCTTGAGCAGCCTCACCGCCAGTGAGAATGCCTCGTCCATATGCCAGTTGGCACTCTCGGTCGCCACGATTTCAACGGCACTGTTTCTCGTCACCGCCTCGATAAACCCCGTCTTTCTCAGATCGGCATTTTCGACACCCCGGATGCCTTCAATGACGATTACCTTCCCCTTCCCCCCTAATTTTCTTTTTACATAGTCCCCCACCATGCCTGCCCCTGCCCGGTTGTCCGATCCCACGAAGGGGATGGCAACCCCGAGTCCGGACATGGTCTCTTTATGGAAAGGGTTGTCGATGTTTATGACGGTAATGCCTTTCCCCATCGCCTTTTTACAGACGGGGACCAGTTTTTTTGAATCTGCCGGAGCGATAACAATTGCCCCGTAGCCCTTGGCTATGAGGTTTTCCACGATACTGATCTGCTGGTCAATATCGGTTTCCCGCTCGACGCCGAATACATCGAGGGGAATTTCCTTGTCATGAGCGAATTGCTGAGCCCCTTCTTCCATCTTCGAGAAGAACGGGTTGCTCAGCGCCTTCATGACGAGGGCGACCTTCCTGCCGTTCTGCGCGCCTGCGGGAGAGATCATGCCCGGGAGAAGAAAACAGCAGATTACGGTCAACACAAGTATCTTTAAAAATAATGCGTAGCGGGTTATCGATTCCATCATTAAGCTTCCTTTGTTTTTGCATTTAATAACATTATGTTAGCCCTTTTTATCAGGTCGCCCATTGCCTGTCCGTCGTCGGGGTAGCATGCGATTCCGAAACGCGCCGTGATTCTGCGGGAGGGAAACGAATTCACCGGAACTGCCTGTGCGCTGATGGCCCGGCGGAGCCTTTCGACAACGACCGCAACCCCTTGTTCATCAGTATCGGGGAGTACCACAGCAAATTGTCCACTGTCATAGCGTGCTGCACTATCCACTTCCCGGATATTCTCCTTGAGTATTCTGCCCGTTTCACGCAGCATATGATCTTCTGACGGGCGGGCCGCAGTGTCTTTCACTGCCTTGAAACCGGCGAGTTCGATCAGGACAAGACCGAATGGAGACTGCCGACGCCGGGATCGTTTTATTTCCATATCGAGGATCTTTTGGAAATACGGATGGGTGTATAGTCCCGTCAGCCCGTCGGTTATGACCGAGTCGAGATCGCTTTCATTGAAGGAAACACCTTCGTCAGGGGTGACCGTTTTATCGTCAGGGAGTTGTAGCGACGGTAATGTGACGTCCATCGGTCCATCGTCAACGGGCACTATTGTATGCGGGAGCGTGGTTGTCCCGTCGGGGTGAGACTTTTCCGTCATGTCACCTTTTATGAATTTTCCTATGGTGTCCAGAAACGTTCTCGTTTCTACGGGCTTTGAGATGTACCCGTCACATCTTCCTTTGAGCGCCCGTTGTTCATCTCCCTCCATTGCATACGAGGTCGTGGCCACGACGGGAATACCCTTCAGCTCGGGATCATTTTTGATGATGCCCGTGGCGGTCAGCCCGTCCATGCCGGGAAGCTGAATGTCCATGAGGATGAGGTCAGGCCGGTGGTCCCGCAGAAGCCTGAGTCCCGTTTCGGCGTCTTCCGCCTCCAGTACATGATAACGGCCAAGAAGAAGCAGAGTCCTGACGAGTTTCATGTTCAACGCGTTATCTTCAATAACCAGAACCGTTTTTTTATTCATTATGAAACCGCATCTCTTTTATAGCAATAAGATGATTGACAACCTCTTTGTCCAGCTTGCCGGCATCGGCCGCTTCCATGAGAATGAGGAGTGCCTTTTCTTTTGACATGGCCGTTCGATACGGGCGGTCGCTTACCAGGGCGTCATATATGTCGACGACAGCCATGATCCGGGAAAGAAGAGACAATTCATCACCCCTGATTGATAAGGCATTGCTTCTGATGGTCGGAAGTATAGGGGGGCTGTTTTTACTTGTCATTGATAAGGCATTGCTTCTGATGGTCGGAAGTATAGGGGGGCTGTTTTTACTTGTCAAGGGATATTTCACATCGAAAAACAGGGGTTGGCGATGCGATTGGGAGAGGGAGGTGGAGCAGCGGCCGCCCTTTTTAAAAAATCATATCACCTTTTGGTCGAGTCACCCGGCAAGAGGGCATTTTTGAGCACAATCCAGACAGACCTCTCCTACACGCCTTTTTTTCAAAATGCGTTATGACTGTACGTATTCATCCCATGTGTATTCAGGGTCGCCATAGATAGTATCAGCGTGTGTTTGAATCTGGAGATCGCAAGCGGCGTATTCCCGGATTGGCGGGGTGAACGGACAAGGGGTCATGAACGGACAAGGGGTCAAGTCGCCGTTTGAGAGCGCCGATTAAAACCGGCAAGAAGCAGGGACTGAAAGTGTCCTGTGATGAAGGATTAGCCATCCACATCAGCCCTGAGTCATGCACTGGTAATGGTAACATTGCCGGTGAAGCGTTGACAAGGGAAAGTGTAGGCTGAGTATTGAGCCTCGTAAGAGACATGAGTCCAAGTGCCGATGTACTTCAAGCATACAGAAGGCAATATCTCATATTCCGGAATGGCAAGGGATATAGGAACTTGGCGGGGTCGGAGACCTCATGCATGCATGGAAGCTTTTTGCGCGGGAATCGGGAGGCCCTGTGTCTGGCCTTATTTAGATTGCATTAAGGTCCGCATTGAAAATCCTGAGGGAGTAAAGCAGTGATGAACGGATGCAGGGAGTCTGACAGCCCCATAGTATCTGAGAAGCCTTTGAACAAGACGGGTGACAACAAGCCTGTGGCGGAGAAGGCGGAGAAAAGGGGGCTGGCTGAGAGGAATCCATCCAAGTGAAACAGGAGCCAGGCACAGAACTGGATAATCCTGTCAAATGAACTGGAGAGGATACGGTATGCTGGAACGCATGCGCGTCAATACTCGAAGCAGGAGCCCAGTGCATTAGCAGTGCACGCTGGGATCTGTGCGGGGGGTGCCGAGTAATCGGCATTCCTACCGCGAACTTATGACGGCAGGGAAAAGAGGGGGATCAGTCGTTGACTATTGAATAGGCTTTCTGGATAGAATCCCCCGTGAATGGCGTAGGGTGAGCTTCAGCCAATGGTCAAGGCCCAACCCATAGGTTACCCAGAACCTTCTTCATCCTCCAGCCGTTCTGCAAAGGCCAGGTAGCGAAGGGATTCGTTTTCATGTCCCTGGGCCGCATAGATTCTGCTTATTTTACGAAAATACCGGGCCCGCTCCTCCGGTACTTCCTGGGCCAGAGACAGATATAATTCCAGTATTGCGCCGGTCATGTTTCCGAGCTCAAAGGCCGTATCGGCGTACCGTGATTTGATAAAGGGGTCGAGGCGGGTGCGGCATTGCTGGCATTCACTCATGATCTCACCATAGAGATCGTTTGCCTTTGCTGTCTTGCCGAGGGCCTCACAGGTAAGTGCGAGTTTCCGCACGATGTTTTCATCCCATCCGTCGGTATTCAGGCAGTCGTTATAAAAGGATTCCACTTTTTCATATTGCCCGGCACGGTAGAGCGTTTCGCCATCCAGGAGTTTCATATGGAGGGTGTTGCGCAATTCGGGCGGTGATGAACGGATCACTTCATGGGCATCATCAAAGGCCTCCGTCTCCCAGAGCGCCTCGCAGAGCATATGATATCCGCGAAGTAAAGAGGGATTTTCTCTCACGTATTCTTCCAGAATGTTAAGGGCTTCCTCCGGTTTTCCCAGATTCAGGCAGGCCGTGCCGATCTCGAAGAATATATGGTTTCCCCCGGGGATGTTTTCTTCCAGAGCATTGGTAAGAAGCACAAGCGCCCGTTCATATTCTCCCTGGTTCAGCGCCACGTACCCTTCCTTGAAGGTATCGCCATAGCTGAGGTAGGCATGACGGATTTCATCGGGTAGTGTATTCACCAGGGCCGTAAAATATTCGTCGCCCTCTTGATGGAAGACCGGTTTTTCCGTAGCGCCCTCTCCGCCTGTGACCACGGGAGCCTCTTCCGGTATTCCCTCTCTTTTCCGTCTTTTTATCTCCCGCAACAGTTCTTCGAGCGCGTCTTTGAGTTCGTCATTTTCCGTTAATTCGGAAGCGAGCAGCAAAATATCCTCGGCATCGTCATAGAGTTCCAGGGCCATCAGCTCCTCGCCCCTTTCCATGTGAACGAGGGCCAGAGACTCCTTGCTTCGGACTATTTTTACCTGAATACGGTTGGCGTACCCGGTATCGTCGGGACGTTTCTTCTTAAGTTTATTTAAGGCGTTTTCGTATTCCAGTTTGGCCGCGCCGAATTCCCCGATGTCGAAGTAGGCGTCTCCCTGTTTTTCATACTCTTCGGGGTCTTTGCCGGAAAAGAATTTTAACAGTCCCATGAATAAGGCTCCTATTAAGAGATTGATCCAGCATTATGGCATTTTTCCTTTCGCGAATAAAGGGAAAGGTGGCGGGCCACGGCAAGCGATTTGTGATTTGGAACCTGATATCTGCGACGTGACACTAAACCTGAGTGCCAAAAACAATGGATTACATGGCGTAAAACAGAATCATTCCTCACTGACCGAGGTCATGAGACGCTAATACTTTAATATATTGACAACAGACGAATTTTTGCTCATTATATACAGTATAGAAAACACAATTACGTAAGGACGGAAAGACAACCCTTATTTACGTCCCGGTTCCTCAAGTATTTTCTCCTCCACGGTCCATGTGATCTTTCCATCCCGCATCTCACAACGAACTTCATCAATAACAAAATAAAATCATAAGAGGATGGACCAATGCCGACAATAGACGATTTTGCCCGTCCCAAGGAGTGGGTGTCAGATTTTGTATCTGATCTTGGCCTCGTTATCCGTCGATGGGGTGATGAAAAATACATACCCATCAGACAACAGATAGACGAGGATTGGCATGAACACAAGCTGGTAGAACCCTTTCTCAAAGAAATTCTGGTTGATCTTGGCATCAACGCGGCCTTTTTTCCGGCAGAAGCAGGGGGTACGGATATTCCTGATCCTCTCACCTGTGTCACCGTTATATGCGAGGAACTGGCACGAATTGATGCAGGATTTTGCGTGGCTGTCGTTTGTTCCATCTGGGGAATGGTACCGGTCATCTTTAAACCACACCGGAACATGGAGTTATGCAGGGAGTTTGGCCCGAAGTACTGTGGAGAGGAACTCTATGTGGGCTGTCACGCCATGACGGAACCGTCCGGCGGTGCCGATATTGAAAATATCGGTCGTATGCAGGGAAAGACCATCCAGACAACAGCGACACTCGATGGCGATGAGTGGGTAGTCAATGGCCATAAAATATGGTCGTCAAACTCCGGGAAGGTAGCTGATCTCTATACCGTGGTCTGTACGACGAGGAAAGGATCGGCAGATCCCGATGATTTTGCCCTCATCCTCGTACCGGCTGATGCCGAAGGGGTTTCGGTTGGAAACCCTTACCATAAGTGCGGGATGGCGGCCGATATGAATACGGATGTCTGGTTTGATCACGTCAGAGTACCAAAGAGATATCGATTGCACGGTCCCGGAGATGACCTTAAGTACTGGAGAGAGGCGATCACAATTGCCAATATCGCATCAGCCGCCATGTGTGTGGGCATCATGAAGAATGTCTATGAGATCATCAAGAAGTGGACCACGGAGAGGGTCGTCGCGGGAAAACCGCTCAAGGAACACAGTATGGTCGCTGATATGCTCTCGGAGGTAGCCATTCTTATCGAGTCAACATCTGCCTGGATGTGGACGTATGTCAGAGAAATCACCCGTCCCGACATTTACGGATGGGACCCATGGGATGAGCGATTCCTGCTCAAGACCAGGGGCCTTGCCCTGTATGCAAATAATGCCGTGGAGCGGGCCTGCAGTCGAGCCATGGACTTTATGGGTTCCTATGGCTATGCACGGGAGTTTGACATTGAAAAGCACTGGCGTGATCAAAAGGTCATCGGTCTCTGGATGGGCGGAAAAGGGCTGAAGACTCTGGAAAATGCCCGGTACTGGTATGATCTGGAAACACTATAGCCTTATCGTTTACATATTTTCTATATAAGGAGGTTACGTATGGCAGTCTTATATCCTTCACAAGAGTGGTGCAAAGAATGGAAAAAGGCCATAAACAGCAGCAAAGCCGTTCAGGAAACAGGTAAAAACTGGGGCGTTGATTTTAACGGCGACTGGATTTTTGAGATAACTCCCGGGGTCGGTCTCGAAAAAACGGCCTACGTGTACATAGCGGCGAAATCCGGCCAGTGCTCCGAGGCTCGCCTACTTGCTGACCCGTCTGAGGTCGAGGCAGGCTTCATTTGTACCGGTTCATATGAAGACTATAAAGACGCTGTAAAAGGGGAAAAGGATTTTATCGAAGGGGTGGTCAGGGGAACGTTTAAGTTACAGGGAGACATGGGCAAGATCATGCGCAACGCCCGATTCATACGGGCAGTAGCTGATTCGTTCAGTAGCTTTGAATCAGAGTACCTCGGTGAATAAGATTTTATGAGACAGGAAGAGAGGAACCCTTACAACGGTCAATAGTATCTACGACAAACTCGAATGTTCATGTCGGTTGCCATTTAACTGATCTTCTAAATGGAACCCAGACGGACAAAGGGTGTCGCAATGTTTGGGCATCTATTTGATCGGTGTGTATTACAAAAAGAGAGGGATTATAAGAAATGCAGACTGCGGACAGTAAAGGGGAAGAACTCAACGGATTGGGACTGACGCTGAAACAGATTGTGGATACCACTATTCACGACGAACACGTATGGAAGAGCATAAAAAATCTGAAAGGGACATTGGTCGTGAGGGAAAAGGCTGCAGGAATAGCGGTAACCATTTTTTTTGATAAGGGCCATGTCCGGATTCAAAATGATGCCATAGATCATCCCTCTGCTTTCGTGGAAGGCGGATTCATAGAACTTGCCGATATCAGCAGCGGTCAAATATCTCCCATCAAAGCCTTTATTGCCGGGAAAATAAAGGCACAGGGAAATCTTCTGAAACTGCTGAAGATGTCGAAGGTAATAATAAGTCAATAGGGAAAACGAAGGATAAGGGGTCAAGCCCCCGTTTGACTGTTGTGATTCTCTAGCATAGGTCAAAAGGAGACTTGAGCCATTCTCTCTTCCGTTCTATCATGATGAAGAAGGTTCTCCATTGAGGTATGGTTTCAAGGCTGCGTATATGGCAAAGTTCATAGGAGTCGGAATTCCATGCTCGCTTCCAAGGCGAACGACAGTTCCATTTAATACGTCCAGCTCCAGGCGCCGCCCGGCGGCCAGGTCATAATACATTGAACCCCGTAACGATGGCTCCTGGCTGCTGAAAAAGTCAATGAATTGATCGACACATCCCTCAGGCACGGTGGCACCGCTTGCTCGCGCAACGGCTTCGACTTCTTCCATGGTGTCCCTGAGCAAGTTACGAGTCTCCTCACATGCCAGAATTTCTCCTATGGGCAATCGTGTCAGGGCGGTAATACCATTCACGCCGCAGATCGCTATAAATTTTTGCCACAAGGCAACCTGAATATCCGAATGAAGCTCTGCCGTGATGCCGGAATTTTGCAGCATGCTTTGTAGCTGCTCAGTTCGATGGCTCGTACCGCCTTCCATCTCTCCTAAAACAATTTTTCCGGGACCTGCCGTCTGTGCAATGACCCCGGGGGACTCGATTGTTGAGGACACATACGAGACACAACCCACAATGTGTTCAGGCCCAATCACCTCTCCAATCTGTTGCTCATTGTCGATGCCGTTCTGCACAGAAAGAACGACTGTTTCCGGCCCTGTTAAAGGACGGAGCAGGTCTGTCGCCACAGCGTTATCATAAGCCTTGACGCAGAATAAAACAAAATCTACAGGACCGATATCATTTGGATCGGCTGTCGCGTTAACAGGAATGGTAAAATCACCGGACAGGCGTGATTTTACTGTTAAACCGTTGTTGCGAATCGCCTCCAGATGAGCCCCTCGTGCGATAAAGGTTACCTCTTCACCGGCTCGGGCAAGGAGCCCTCCAAAGTAGCCGCCAGTTCCCCCTGTCCCCATTACAACTATTCGCATGACATACCTCCTTTCACTTCGAGACCTAATGTATGCTTCATCAAGACCTTATCATCACCCATGAGGCGACTGTAGCCTTCCATATCTGCACTGAGGATGGCAGCGGTGGGTATATGGAAGGCCGCGGTGTTTGGCACGTCAGAAGAAGTTCGTTCCGGCCAGGGGACGCTGCTGTTCCTCTGGCCGGAACAGATGGTTGTTCAAAGACTTATTCCCAGCCCATTTTGCCCTTTTTATCGGACCAGCCGGTGAAACGGAACGTGGTCGGTACATTCCTCACTTTCCAATAATCGTTATTAGCTCTCACGTACTCCCTGAATGCATTCAGTATCTTTTTATAATCTGCCCTGTCCTCTTTCTTGAGCGACTTGTCCGTTGCCCGGCCATTCAGAAATTGAATTGTCGCATCCTTCAACAGCTTGAGATCGCTCTCCGGCCATCTCACGAGCACGATATCGTTGCTTTTATCCCTATCTTTCTTATTGGCATTGAGAATTTCCTGCAGTTTTCCGCCCTGCTGTCTCAGGTTCTCCCCGTAAGAAGAGGCAACATGGTCGCGCGCCACGCTCATAAAGAGCGTTTTTTGCGCCTCAGAGAGCTTGTTCCACACCTGCTTGTTGATGATCAAATAAGTGACCAGGAAAGGCTGATGCCAGCCGGGAAAGTGCAGGTATCTCGCCTTTACAATTCCCGGGTTGATCTCAGGTTTTTTAAAAAGAACCGATATATCGTCCAGCGGTGTGGCAAACTCAAATGCCTGAACATTGCCGGCATTGATTTCTTCAACGATCTTCCCGCCGGCAACGGCCGTCACAAAGTCGATATTTTTCTTTGGAATCACGCCATCCTTAACCAGATTATCACAGGTCAGATCAAGAACATATTGAGCCGGAGGCAAATAGCGGAATGTCCACTTTTCCTGGCATAGCCCTTTCAGGCCGATACCGGACATAGACCCGGTATCACCCACAGGCTTCATAAAATAACCGGAGCCCTGGTGAGGGCTTCCGACAATCGGAATGGCCACGATATTCTTCTTCCGCTTATCAAAAATGCTCTGGAGGAAATCGAGGCCGGTTTCACGCCCGTTGTCGATGCTTTTGCCGTAAAGAAAACCGAGGGACTCATCGAAATTGGGGCCAAAAGGAACCCCCGAATTGTAAATAAAACCCCATGCCTTATTCAGGCTCGAACCGGATATGTAGGCCGCATCCAATCCCTTCCCCCCGGCCAGGGGACCGCCTGCACCTACAGCGGCAACAATGTCGTTCTTAAATTCCTTGGGGACAGCCGGTCTGGGTGATATTTTTGTAAATTTAACTTTTTCCTTTTTACCAAGCGTTGTTGCGGTAATGCTTGCCAGCTTCGCCGCAAAGTCGTCTGCCGGCGGGCCGATTGCCGCCGCCCCGCTGAAGCTCCGAAACGTGATATCGATTGCCGAGGCTGGCTGGGCTGCCATAACAAAGACAATTCCGAATACAGCAATGACCGCAACGGTGCCTTTCGAAAATAAGACATACTTTATATACCTAAACATTTTACCCTCCTTGTAAATGGTTTAAGTGTTAAGTATCTGGCTGAAAAACACCAGGGGAAATCAGCATAGAATTACCACCTCCTTTCTATGAAGAGATTGATACCTATCAATAAAGGAGTTCGGAAGAGGAAGTAATCGGGGAGGAAAATTTTCAGGATTATCGGGGAGAAAGAGTGGAGTCAGAAAACAAGCTTGCAATGATCTTTTTCTATCACAAAGGCGGGAACGTAGTCAAAAGATTTTTGCGGATTGAACCCCCCCGTCCCCAATCGTTTTTCCTTACAGTATTTATCCGGTGGTTATTCTTCGATCTCGATTGCGGTGATTTGGGGGAAATGGGGTTCAGGCCTTGACTATGTTGACTGGCAATCGCGAACAGACGAAGAAAAACAAGGGTTCAAGCCTGCCTTCGACTCACTTCCCCTCTTTCCACTTCGAGTAATGAGACTTCAGGGCCGTAAAGAAGCTGAAAAATGGGTCTGCCGAATCCCCGGAGGGCTTCCGCTCCTGGCCGACACTCGTTCGAACATCTTTTAGATTTTTATCCTTACTAAGTCTTTCGTATGCCCGCTGTACCTGTTTGAATTTCTTTTCCGCCTCAGGGTCACCCGGGTTCTTATCCGGATGGTATCTCTTGGCAAGACGGCGGTAAGCCTTCCTGATCTTTTTTTCTGACGCGCCCGGTAAAAGGCCGAGAATCACATAAGGGTCTTCGTTGAAGGAATTCATGGCAGCACCTTCCCCTGATTGACAGATCAAGTATAGGAGATAATGCTTCTTTGTGTCAAGAAGGCAGTAAGAGATTCTCCAGAAGCTCTTCAAGTGTATCTCCTTGGAAAATTTAAGGTCAGGTCTTGCAATGCCACATTTTAAAATCAGCACTAAGTGCTGAAAGCTTTAAAAACAATCATGCTGCTTGCATTCTGTCTTTACAGGAAGTAAAAGTAATTTTATGTGAAAGTGTAGGAGCCGATGCCTTCATCGGCCCGTTCGGTGAACGGGCCCTACACTTTCGTGCTTCGTTGTGGCCGAAAGCCATAATGGTTTATATGAAAAAATGTATTGCTGAAGCATGAGCCCGGGTATCCCATGGAGAAAAAAAGACGTTCAAAAAAGGTTTCGCTGAAGCGCTTACTGGTGTTTACAACATTGGGCCTGGTGGTTGTAATCACCGGTCTGGCGCTTTATATGTGGCACCTTTCCACCGTTATCGACAAGCGATTTTCCGCCCGGCGCTGGAGCATGCCTTCACGGGTCTACTCTGACAGTATGCTGCTTTACCCGGGACAAACCGTCAATCTGAAATTATTCTATGAAAAGTTGAATCACCTCGACTATCGAGATGTATTGAAAAAGCCGGAACTGAAAGGCGAAATGTATGGAAAAGGATCTGTGCTTGATATTTATCTTCACGATCTTACGACGCCTTCGAAACAGCGGGAAGGGTTTCCCGTTAGAATCGTTTTTAGTGATAATCAGATAGTGTCAATCGAGCGAATGGATACCAATCAGCAAGTGCCCATCCTGGAGCTTGAACCCGAGGAGATCATGCTCTTTTTCGGACGTGAGCGAGAGCGGCGACAGCTGGTTTCAATCAATCAAGTTCCTGTCTATCTGATATATGCCGTGCTTGCGGCAGAGGACAGCCGTTTTTATCAACATCATGGTGTCGATCCGCGGGGGATACTGCGGGCCCTGTATACGAATATACGTCACGGAGGGGTCCGCCAGGGTGGTTCAACCCTGACGC
>Ga0268277_1000193_pt1 | contig 50942 bp, 51 predicted proteins | sample saktaG_5_FD_190132 | JGI IMG/M metagenome (GOLD analysis project Ga0268277, IMG submission 190132) | Saline water microbial communities from Sakinaw Lake, British Columbia, Canada - sak_2010_1_5_50m | ecosystem: Environmental > Aquatic > Non-marine Saline and Alkaline > Saline ... | reverse complement strand
GTAATCGACGGAATTGAACCCTGTGAAAATGTCCGATGCGCCGAGCACCTCTGCCCAGGCGAGCGCGTATGATAAAAATATCGTGTTCCTTGCAGGGACATAAGTCACGGGGATTTCCCGGTGCATTGCCTCTTCTTCCCTGTTTTTAGGAACATCTATATCATCGGTAAGCGCCGAGCCTCCTATTATACTCAGGTCAATATCAAGAATAAGGTGTTCTCTTGCCCCGAAAACCTTCGCTATCTTCCTTGCCGCGGCAAGCTCTACTGAGTGGCGCTGCCCATAGCGGAAACTCAGGCTGTAGATCTCGTAGCCCTCTGATTTTGCAATGGCCATAACTGTTGTGGAATCGAGTCCACCGCTTGAAAGAACCACAGCTTTTTTCCTGGTCATATGATTATCTCCTGCTATACCCCTCTCTGTTCAGGACCCCATATAAATTTGTGAAGCTGTATGTGGAGTCTTACGTTCAGGTGATCCTCAAGAATCCACTGTGCCAGAGTCCTGGGGTGCATCCGGCCGAACACATTTGAAAAGTGGATTGTGTTTTTGACGGGAGAATTGAGATTGATGGTGTCGAGGATATTTTTCGCGTAGTCATAGTCCGCCCTGTCCCCGATGACAAACTTTATTTCATCTTTTTCTTTTAACCGTTTCAGATTCTCCGGATCGCTCTTCTTATCCTCGCCGCTCGAAGGGCATTTGATATCGATGATTCTTACACAGCGTCCGTCAATTCTGCTGATGTCCCGGCTGCCGTTGGTTTCCAGTAAAACTTCAAAACCTTCTTCGAGTAATCTGTGTATGAGGCTGGGGGTTTCTTCCTGTATCAGGGGCTCCCCGCCGGTAACTTCAACGAGGCTGCACCGGTGAGATGAGACCTTGCCGATGATCTCATCAAGCTCCATCTCCCCGCCTTCACTGTACGCATACTGGGTGTCACAGTAGGAGCACCTGAGGTTACAGCCGGTCAGCCTGACAAAAACACACGGCCGGCCGGCATAGGAAGATTCACCCTGGATACCGTAGAAAATTTCATTGACTTTGAGTGACAATTATTCCTCCCAGTAACAGGCTCCGGTATGCGGTGTTTCCGACACCATCACTTTTGAAACCTTCACATTATCCGTATTGAGCTTTTTGCCTATCTCGTAATATAAAAATCTGGCAATGTTTTCGGATGTCGGATTAATTTCCCTGAACGCCGGAAATTCGTTCAGGTGAGAATGGTCAAGGCCTTCGAGCACATCCCCGACGGCCTGCTTGACCTCCCTGAAATCGATCCCTATCCCGATTTCATCCAGTTTCCTGCACCTGATAAACACCTCTACATTCCAGTTGTGGCCGTGTATTCCGGCACAATCACCCTGGTAGCCCCTGAGTGAGTGGGCGGCGGCAAATTGTATCCTTACGTTTATTTCAAACATTCCTGACATTGTTTCTCCTTTTTTCAGCCGGTCTTTGCCAGATCAAGTCTCCCTTCCCAGCGTTTCAGGAGTACTTCTTTCAGTAACTTGTGCTCCGGCTTTCCCAGAAAGGGATCTTTTTCAACAACTGAAAAGGCCTCTCTTCTTGCCTCGTTCAATATCCTTCCGTCCCTGAGTATATTCGCCACCCTGAAGTCGGGGAGCCCCGATTGCCGTGTCCCCATAAATTCGCCGGGCCCCCGTATGGCAAGGTCCTCTTCCGCTATCCTGAAGCCGTCGTTTGTCTCTTCCATAATACGGAGTCTTTTTCTTGCCGTATCTGACCTGGCGTAGCCGGAAAGCAGTATACAGTAGGAAGGAATGTCGCTACGCCCTACCCTGCCTCTCAGCTGGTGGAGCTGAGACAGGCCGAATCGCTCCGCGTGTTCGACAACCATAAGGGATGCCTGGGGAATATCTATGCCCACCTCTATGACAGTTGTGGCGACGAGGATGTCGAGCTTTCCCTTTGAAAAACCGGCCATTATTTCGTCCTTTTCGGCCCCTTTCATCCTCCCGTGTATCAGTCCTACCCGGTAGTTGGGGAATATCTCTTTTTGAAGGTGCTCCGCCATGCGGGTGGCATCCTTAAGATCGAGCGTTTCCGATTCTTCAACCAGAGGATAGACTATAAAGGTCTGGTTCCCCTTTTTCAGTTCCTTGTCTATTATATCATAGACTTTTTCACGGGAGTTTTCGTAGAATATCTTTGTGCGAATCGGTTTTTTGCCAGGCGGCATTTCGTCGATGACGGAGATATCGAGGTCACCGTAAACGGTCATTGCGAGGCTCCTCGGAATGGGGGTAGCCGTCATCACCAGGACATCGGGATTTATCCCCTTTCCGCGAAGTGTTGCCCTCTGAACCACACCGAAACGGTGCTGCTCATCTATGACAACAAATCCGAGCTTCTTAAACTCAACGCCTTCCTGAATCAGGGCATGGGTTCCTATGATAATATCCACATCGCCCGATTCGATCTTTTCACAGACATCTCTTCGTTCCGCCGTTTTTTTGCTCCCGGTAAGTATGGCGACTTCGAGGCCGAGGAGGCCGGCCCACTCTTTTATATTGGAATAGTGCTGTTCGGCTAATATCTCTGTGGGGGCCATAATAGCCGCCTGATAACCGTTTTCGCATGCGCAGATCATTGCCGCCATTGAAACGACGGTCTTTCCACAGCCGACATCGCCCTGGAGCAGTCTGTGCATTGGAAAAACACTTTTCATGTCTGCCTTTATTTCTTCTATTACCCTGTTCTGTGCATTGGTCAATTCGAACGGGAGTATCCGTAAGAATTTTTCATTGAGCGTTCCGTCCGTCTTGAAGGAGATACCTCTCTCAAGGACATATCCCTTTTTCTTGAGAGCCATTCCCAGCTCGAAAAAGAAAAATTCATCAAAGACGAGTCTCCTGTACGCCTCCGATTTCATGCTGTTGTATTGTTCTATATCCTGATCGGACTCCGGGAAGTGAATGTTCCTTATGGAGTGGTTGATATCGGCAAGGTGCTGTCTTTTACATATTTCCTTCGGGATCGGGCTCAGGATATAGTGGTAATAATTCTCTACCACCTCCATCATGATTTTTCTGATATATTTCTGGTGAAGCCCTTCAGTCTCCGAATAGATGGGAACGATTCTCTTGAAATGGAGAAAATTATCATCGTTGTCGTCCTTCCCGTTCAGGATTTCAAAGTCCGGGTGGATAATATCCTTGCCGAAGAGAAAGCTCCTTATCTCTCCTGTCAATATCACCCTTGCCCCTTTTTTTAATATCTTCCTCAGATATGCGTGATTCCCCTTAAACCATTTGGCCGTGAGCCTGCCGCTCCCGTCGTCAACGGTTACCTCGAACACCTTGTTTTTTCTGTAGTGCTGTATCTGCGCTTCTTTAACCTCTCCGATTACCATTTCGACGTTCCCGATTTGTGCTGAAGATATCATCTTCACTGAACGCCTGTCTTCGTATCTCCTCGGCAGAAAGTAGAGCATATCCTCAACGGTTTTTATGCCTTTTTTGCCCAGGAGGCGGGCAACTTTCGGCCCTATCCCTTTGATATACTGCACGGAAAGGGAAAGCTTTTCAAAGCTTTCATCCGGGTCTTCCTGAAAAGGCGATACCGGGTCGAGTTGCTCCACGGTATGGAACTGCGAGAGACCGGGAGAGAGAGTTTTCAGCTCTGTGACGAGGCTGAGCGCCCCTCTGACCCTTACCCTTTTTTCATCAATAGAAAGGGCATCAAATCCGGTAAATGCCTTTTGAAGTCCGGAGAGGATATTCGCATATGCCTTATTTGCGGGATCGTGTTGCGCTGATAACGGGCTTATGGCTTTCAACTTTTTGAGAAGACCTGTCATGGTTAACTCGAGATTTTTGATGAGTGACAGATTCTTATATGAATCCCTTGATGAAAAGATTAAGGGAGCCTCAATTTTCTCTATTATTTCTTTGAGATTTTCCATCCGGAACTCCAATAAATAGAGTGATTTCAAATAGAAAGCACAACACAGTGTTAACAGATATTTCCGGGCATAGCAAGGAAAGATTTGACTTCCGGGATGAATTACGTTAAAGAAATCAAATTCATGCTATATTAAAATAAAGGTATTTATAAAACCTGTAGACGTAAAAACTCTATCAGGGATCATAAATGGTGGCGATACGATGTCAGAAAAAGTTTCATACAAGAATGCGGGCGTAGATATTAATAAGGCCAATCTATTTATCAAAAAGATACAACCCCTTATAAAGGGGACGTCACGAAAGGAAGTGATGGGTGGTATAGGTAATTTCGGGGGATTGTTCCACCTTGATATGGCGAAATTTAACGATCCTATCCTCGTCTCTTCCACCGACGGAGTCGGCACAAAACTGAAGATTGCACAGATGATGGACAAGCATGATACGATCGGTATAGATCTTGTTGCTATGTCCGTCAACGATATCCTCGTCCAGGGAGCTGAACCACTCTTCTTTCTCGATTATATTGCTGCAGGAAAGATTAATGTTAAAAAAAGCGTAAAGATCGTGGAGGGTATAGCAAAGGGGTGCGTTGAGGCAGGCTGCGCCCTCATCGGTGGTGAAACCGCTGAAATGCCTGAATTTTATAGGAACGAAGACTATGACCTTGCCGGCTTTTGTGTGGGTGTTGTCAATGCCGGTAAGTTGATTGACGGTTCAGAAATCAGCGTTGGAGACAGGATAATAGGTATTGCCTCCAGCGGCATCCACAGCAACGGGTTCTCACTTGTCAGAAAGGTTTTATTTGAGCAGGAAAAGCTGAAAATAAAGGATAAGATTGAGGGGCTTGATCACTCAATCGGTACGGAACTGCTTCGGCCCACAAAAATCTATGTAAAACCTATATTAAACTTAATGAAAAACTTTAACATAAAGGGGATAACACATATTACAGGCGGCGGATTCATAGAGAACATTCCCAGAATCCTGCCTGATAGATGCCGGGCCGTTATACAGAGGGACAGCTGGGATACACCCCCTATTTTTAATATTATTCAGAGAATGGGAAACATAGACAAAAAGGAAATGTTAAGAGTATTTAACATGGGCATAGGAATGATGATTGTTGTATCCGAAAAGGATTTGAATGATGTTCTGGAAAGACTTGAAGGACTTGGCGAACGCGCTTATGCTATAGGTGTAATTGACAATAGAAACAATAAACAAAAACACGTATCATTTGTATAAGCATGTATCATATTTTAATTCTTTATTGTAACCGTTAGAGCATGGAGGTTCAGCAATAAATGAAGAGGAAAGTAAACATAGGCGTTCTGGTATCGGGCAGCGGTACCAACCTTCAATCTATTATAGACAACAGTGAAAAGGGTCTTCTCGATGCGGACATTAAGGTGGTTATAAGCAATAATCCGGATGCTTACGCCCTGGAAAGGTCAAAAAAACACCATATTCCAACAGTGGTTATCGAACAAAAAAATTTTAAAAGCAGAGAAGATTTTGACCGGAAAATGATTGAGGTGCTCAAATCATATTCCATAGAACTCGTTGTAATGGCAGGGTTTATGAGGGTGCTTTCCTCCGTATTTTTAGAGGCATTTCCGATGAAAGTCATAAATATCCATCCTGCTATCCTTCCTTCCTTTCAGGGCCTTCACGGTCAGCAGAAGGCTTTCGACTACGGAGTAAAATTTTCGGGATGTTCGGTTCATTTTGCCGATGATGGAGTGGATACCGGACCCATTATTATACAGGCCGTAGTTCCCGTATATGACGATGATACCGAGGAAAGCCTTTCTCAAAGGATATTGAAGGAAGAGCACAAGATATTTTCACAGGCGATACAATTCTATGCCGAAGGGAAGCTTGAAATTGTAGGCCGAAAAGTCCGGGTGAAAGACCACAAACAGATCGGTGATTCACCTCTACATAACCCACCTCTGACAATGTTTTAACAATGATAATCGTTAGCGCCTGTCTCTTAGGGGTAAAATGCAGATATGATGGTAGAAGTAGCCCCGATGAGATATTGCAATCAATGGCATCCGAGGTTGCAGTTATTCCCCTGTGTCCCGAGCAGCTTGGAGGATTGTCCACGCCCCGTGTTCCCGCCCGGATAGTTGATGGAAATGGTGAGGATGTCCTCAATGGGCGTGCAAAAGTGATTGATGCAAACGGTAAAGATGTTACCGAACAGTTTTTAAAGGGGGCAGAGGAAGTAAGGGAAATTGCAAGATTGATGAAGGTCAGTACCGCGATAATGAAGGAGAAGAGCCCCTCATGCGGTGTCCGCTTTATACGCAAAAGTGGCGTTACTAAAGAAGGAATGGGGTTAACATCCGCGCTTCTTATGCGTGAAGGGATTCACGTTATATCATCTGATGAGATAAGTGAAACAACAGTTCGCAGGATTCAGTTGTCAGGAACCAGGGAAAACCGGTGAAATCCATTGGAAAGAATGAACCTGATACCTGTGAACCATTACTGAGTGAAAATATGTACGATACTGTAGTTATAGGAAGTGATTTAAGCTCCCTGGTAGCGGCACTGCTTTCTTCACGTTACGGAAAAAAAACTATCCTTTTATCTGAAGGGAATGTCCCGTATTTTTATTCAGATTCAGATTACACTTTTAATATTGACCCCTTACCCTGGAGCGGCTTTGGTCCAAAGCAGGTATTCCTTCAATTACTTTCTGAACTGGATATACAATTTATTGACAAACTTAACGTTCTCCGGTTGAATCCGGCTCTTCAGGTAATACTTCCGGAGCAGAGAATTGACCTGTATAGTGAAAAAGAATCCTTTTTCGGTGAGATGGAAAGGGAATTTTCAGGTGAGGTAAAAAATATCAGAAGCCTTTTTACTGTTGTTTCCAAAAACAGTGATTTAATAGACAGGCTTCTCAGAAAGAATCCTCACATACGCCCAAAAACGGTTAAGGAATTTTTTAAATTTCTTGGAAATATTCCAATATTAATCAGTAACAGGCTGTTCTTTTCGAGGAATTTCAAGAAAATTGAGGACACTCCGTCTTTAAAAAGCTTTTTTGAATCACAACTTTTACTTCTCTCCAATCTATATGCAGACAACATAAAACCTCTTTCGGCCGCATATATTCTTTCCCTGCCATTTGACGGATTATTCTATCATCCCGGCGGTAAACACATTTTAATAAATGCGCTTAGAGAAAAATTTATTTCCTATGGTGGTGATTTCGTAGAACCTGCTTCCATTATTAGACTGAATGTGAAAGGTGAAATCGAGGTTGATATCGATACGGGGGATAAATTGTCCAGTATTAATGGGAAAAATCTTATCGTCAGTACAAAATGGGAAAAACTCAAATCAATGCTTCTTAATGACAAAAAGCTTTTAAGGCTGGCAAGGAAGCTTCAGTCGGTTAAGCCTGTTTATCATCCATTTACGTTACATATGGGGGTTTTGGATAAAGGAATTCCGGAAAAGATGGCAGAATATGTAATCATTGTCGGAGATGGAAAAAGGCCGGTAATGGATGGCAATCTTGTATTCCTGGAGGTTAGTTCGCCCGGAGACACAGGACATGCCCCTGATGGAAAGAGGGTGATCAGCGCCACCGTTTTTTTAAAGGAGTCTCCATTGAGTTTGAATAATGATGAATTGAAAGAGGTTTCTAAAGGTATTCTGGAAAATCTTGAAGGGTTTCTACCCTTTCTGAGAGAAAACATTGATTTTATAAATGTCGAAAAATCAATAGAGATATCAAGAAAATATCAGGAAGTCGTCAATCAGAAGTATAAGGTAAAGGGGAACCCGCTCCTCGGCATTTCTATTCTGCCAAGCAGGACTCCCGTTAAAAATGTATTCATTACCGGAGGGATGTTACTGGCAGGACTCGGATTTGAGGGTGAAATTCTCTCAGGAATGAATGCCGCATCCCATGTAGTTGGAGGAACTCTGAAATGAGCAAAAATAAATACGATTTTGAAATCCACAACCTTGGAGAGAAAAGTGTCCCCTCCCCTATTTCTGTCAGTAATTTTACGTCGGATGATGAACGTATTATATTTGACATTAATCTTAGTAACTATAATGAGGACATAAAAACCGGCAATCCACCCACTTCCCTCGAGGTGGCCGGTCCGAGAGAGATGCTCTATTTCGACCCGTCAAAGGTGAAGGCGGGAATTGTAACCTGCGGTGGGCTATGTCCCGGAATAAATGACGTCATCAGAGCATTGGTCATGGAACTCTATTACAGGTACGGTGTCTGTAACATAGCGGGAATAAAGTACGGCTTTCAGGGTCTGATTCCCGGGTTTGGACATGATGTTATGGAACTTAACCCGGAAGCTGTTAAGGATATACACTCGGAAGGAGGAAGTATCCTCGCTTCGTCACGCGGAGGACAGAATATCGGTAAGATAGTTGATGCACTGGTGCGCATGAATATCAGTCTTTTTTTCTGCATTGGCGGCGATGGAACAATGAAAGCAGCCGAATTAATAACAGAGGAGCTAACAAAGAGAAATCTGAAAATAGTTGTGATCTGTATCCCCAAAACCATCGATAACGATCTGCCGTTTATAAGTAAAAGCTTTGGGTTTGATACGGCAATCTCGGAAGCGGTCAAGGCCGTCCAGTGTGCCCATGTTGAAGCAAAAGGCGCACCTATGGGAATCGGTATGGTTAAACTTATGGGGAGATATTCGGGTCATATCGCTACGCTTACTGCTCTGGCACAGGGTGATGTAAACTTTGTCCTGATTCCCGAGGTTGACTTTGATTTGGAAGGCGAAAGGGGGTTTTTTAAGGTACTTGAAAGGCGCCTGATACGGAGAGGTCACGTAGTAATACTTGTTGCCGAGGGGGCCGGTCAGGATTTATTTTGCAGGGAGGATAATGCTGTTGAAACTGATGCATCCGGCAATGTCAGACTCAATGATATTGGTCTCTTCTTAAAGGAAAAAATAGAAGGTTATTTCAGGAAAACCGGTGTCGATATCAATTTAAAGTACATGGATCCCAGCTACATGATTCGCAGCGTTCCTGCTAATGCAAGCGACAGCCACTACTGTGGAGTTTTGGCACGATATGCCGTACATGCAGGCATGGCGGGAAAAACAGGAATGCTGGTAGGTCAATGGAACGGTTCACTTATTCACCTTCCACTGAAGACAGTAACATCGGAGCGGAAGCTGATCGATCCGAAAGGCGGTCACTGGATGCAGGTTCTTGAATCGACAGGTCAGCCCCCTTCAATGAAAAATAACTAAAAAAAGGCTTGCAAAAAGTGTATTAATGATTTAGGAAGCAACTTCTTGATTTTATGGAGGGCTTTGCAGAACTCACTTTTCAAGGCTCTCTTCTGGAGGAACATTTATTATGTCTCGAGTTTGTGAAATATGTGGAAAAGGACCTATGGTTGGCAATAACGTAAGTCATGCCAAGAATAGAACAAAGAAAATATGGTATCCAAATCTTCAAAAGATGCGCGTCATAAATGATAAAACCGGGGTAGTAAAAAAGATGAAAGTATGTACAAGATGCCTTCGTTCCGGTTCTGTTACAAAGGCGCTATAGCAGATATCTAAACTCGGAATCACTAATTGCAGTTAGAGTTGTATCTAAAAAGTCTTCGTAATCAACAACTAAATCCATTCCTTGATTAAATAAATTTCTTATGCCGTTTCGGGTTTTACCATCATCGGAACCATAACAGTAATTATCAATAAACAGGGATATCCTTCCATCGAGACTCATCAAGCTATCTATCTTTGACTTTTTGTAAACGGCAACTGCCCTTTTAATTGCTTCTTTTGTAATTTCTGCTTCGATTCCAAAAATCCAACTGAGAGTTTTGACAAACTCGCTCAGCTTGTTTTCAACAGTGTAAGTTAGCGCCCCGGAAAACAGCCTTGCGAGAGCGGGTTCTCTCTTGTAAAGGGCCAGGTCAAAGCACATCTCAATTATCATATGGGAAAGATAAGCAGTTTCACTGAAGCTTATCTCGTTTCCGATTTCTCTGTAAAAATCGGTAATAGGCCGGATTAAAGGCTTTCCTTTTATATAGGCGTATCCATTGGCATTTGGATTGAATTCCGTAATGGCCTCTCTGCTGATTTTCCCATGATGCGCAATATCGTCTACAAGTAAGTGAAACTGAACAAAAGCGGCCCTGTTATACTGTTGCGGCAGTTTTGATAATCTTGGTATGCTGTGAGTCATTCCCGGTGTTATGGATTCGTGAACCGGAAGGAGGTCCGGAGACACATTATAGGCAAAAATGTCGTGATCATCCCTTTTTATATGGTTTGCTCCTATAAATTCCCTCAGTATCCATGTATGGGTGAACATTAACATTTAAATAAGAGTGCCTAAAATTTAAAGTGAACTAAAGTGCCTAAAGTTAAATGATCAAAATCCCTGACTTGAGGAATAGAAGCATTCGTTACTCTTCTTTTTCAGGTCTTGGGTGAATGATCACCTTTTTGAGATCTGAAAGTTTTATCTGAAAGGTCCCGTATTTTGTCCTTCCATAAGCCATGGTGTCCTTTTTCAAGACAAAACTGACAGTACTCCCGTCTTTCAGTCTTGCATCTCCCGTCAGTTCACCATTTTTAAGATAAAAAACGACGCTCTTTATTTTATCGAATGATACGGTATAAAGTCCTTTACCATGCGTTCCTTCGAGAATTGTCTCTCCCTCTATACTCACTTCCGTACATTGGGCAGTAACGTCCATCTGATCAATAAACGTTGCCGTGAACTTTTTTTCGGGCTCAGGTATTTTTCCGGGAGGCCTCCCGAACAGGGAACCCATTCCCATCAGAAGGGGCAAGAAAATCAGTAGAACGATAAATTTATATAGTTGCCTCATTGAGAGCTCCTTTCTTCAGTAAAATCCACTTCTTTGCTGATACTGTCAAGGATTTTGTCAACGTCTGAAACAGAATCAGGCATTATGGAAAGTTTGATGATTGCCACTTTTTCATCGACGGTTGTTACCGCCGCCACTCCTTCATAACTTTCAATGAGAAACTGCACGTATGATATGTCTTTCCGGTTTAACTTCAGAAATTTTTTGAAAGGGCGATTTGTTTTTTCCATTCTTGCTATTTTTATCCGTTTTTCTAACTAAGTATCTTAGACGAGTAGCATTAAACCCGCTAAATATCAAGAAATAATTCTCTTCTTGACAGAAAGTCCTGCCCTGATAATATACAAACCTGTCATTAACGTTTACTTCGATAACAAAAACATCAGTACCACTCAATAGAACTGATAACGAGAGAAAATGAACGCACCAACACTGCCCACCACCCACTGGAGATTGCCGGAATCAAATCCGGAAATAGAGCGTCTCTTAGTTAGGGAGCTTGGCATAAATCCTCTTATATCAAGAATATTGATAAAACGTAACATCTCAACCGTAGATGAAGTAAAAAAGTATCTGTCACCTTCCCTGCATGACCTTCACAACCCATTCTACATGAAGGACATGCAAGAAGGCGTTGATAGACTGATAAAAGCTATTTATAACCGTGAGAAGGTACTAATCTACGGTGATTATGATGCAGATGGTATTACCTCCGTGGCTCTCCTTGTGAAATTTTTAAGGAAAATTCATGATGATATAACATATTACATTCCTGATAGAATTGGCGAAGGGTATAGTCTAAACAGAAATGCAATAGATAAGATAAAAAGTGATAATGTGAATCTGATAATCACTGTAGACTGCGGCATATCCGACTATGATGAGATATCCTATGCCGGTTCGTTAGGCATGGATGTTATTATTTTAGACCATCACGCGGTTCCCGATAAAATTCCGGAGGCAGCAGCCGTGATCAATCCGACCCGCAGTGACTGTCGTTTTCCCTTTAAAGATCTTGCAGGTGTTGGTGTTGCCTTCAATTTTCTTATAGCCCTTAGGGGAAGATTGCGTGAAGATAATTTTTGGAAGAACGGGGAATATCCAAACTTGAAAGAATATCTGGATATTGTTGCCCTAGGAACGATTGGAGACCTCTCTCCCCTGATAGATGAAAACAGGATATTTGCCAGGATCGGGCTTGAACTGATTACTGAGGGTAAAAGAGTTGGTCTGAATGCCCTGAAGGCAGTGTCCGGTATGGAATATAGTGCTATTGATTCTAACGGGGCAGCATTTTCTCTCATACCGAGGATAAATGCAGCGGGGCGTATCGGTTCTCCGGAGGATGCCGTGCAGCTTCTGTTGACGGATGATGTAAACGAGGCGATGAAGATTGCGGGGCATCTCGATGCCTGTAATCGGGAACGGCAGAGGATAGAAAAAGTAGTCCTATCCGAAATTATCGACATAATAGATACATCCATGGATCTCCAGAAAACAAGTTCCTTTGTCTTTGCCTCCGGCAAATGGCATCCGGGTGTCATCGGTATTGTCGCATCGAGACTTGTTGACAGATATTGCAAGCCTGCTATGTTGATCAGCCTCAAAAACGGCATCGGGAAGGGTTCAGGAAGGAGTATCGCCGGATTTGATATGTATCAGGGGCTGAAAAGGTGTGATTCCTTGTTGGTCTCTTATGGGGGGCATAGGTATGCCGCCGGAATTGTGATAAAAGAGGATGCAATAGAAGAATTTAATAATTGTTTTGATGAGATAATTCGGGAGGACCTGGCGGTTTCGGATCTTGCTCCCCAAACAGCTATTGATGCACAATGCAGCCTGAGTGAAATTGACCATCAGATGGTTTCACAGCTTGATTTGCTTGCCCCTTTTGGAAGCATGAACCCGGAGCCGGTACTTTGTGTTAGAAACGTAAATGTAGTATCCCCGACGATTGTGGGCAACAATCATCTCAAGATGCGAATAAGCGGAGACGGGACATCATGCAATTCCATATGGTTTAATAAAGGTCATTTTATTGACGTTCTTTCAGGACCGTTTGATATAGCCTTTACGCCTCAGATAAATTACTGGAACGGGACGCATAGCGTTCAGCTCAAGATGAAAGACATGGCCTTTGCATGAGCAATACAGTTTTACCCTCTCTTTATGACAAGAACAGGCTTTTTCGCTTTTCTGATCACCATCTCCGAGACCGAACCAAGAAGAATTTCCTTAATATTACTTATTCCATGAGACCCCATGACGATAACCGAAACATTCTCCTCGTTCTCTACCCTCAGTATTTCATTGAATGGAAATCCCGTTTCAATTCTTGTCTTAACCTGAAATCCTATCTCCTTCAGTTCCTTTTCTATGCGAGCTATTTTTTTTCTCGCTTCGCCTTCTACTTCATTTTCAACTTCCCGGAAATCTCGGATAGAGCTGTATTGAGCAATCACATTGAGACTGTCTTTTTTAATGACATGGAGAATGACGACCTCTTTTGTGCCGGCGTCTTTTAGCTGTTTTACACAGGCCAAAGCTTTTTCTGCTACATCTGAAAAATCTGTTGGTAATAAAATCTTTTCAAACATTTTATTGCTCCTTAAAAACATGAACTGAACAGCGTTCGCTAACCCCGCTGCTTGCGGCGGGGTCAGCGAACGAATAAAAAATAAAACTTTTCCTTAACAGTCGGAGCTCCCCCGCAAATTGTTGCGGGGAGCTTCAATTATGTATTTTATGGCCGGTCTTATTGTTCACTGTAAGTCATTTTTGGTCAAGAAAAACTTTACCTGAAGGCCTCATCACGAGGGCGGGAAGATTCATAAGATTAATGAAATAGGTTGCTTTTTTGAGTGAGGTAGTGGCAGAATGCTGAGAATTTGCAGTGGGTAAGAACACCGTTTGATAAATGCGAAAAAGCGTGATCGGAGGGTTAAAACTTCATGGGAACGACGGGTGAGACAACGAATAATCGCAGGAGAAAGATCACTGTCTTTTTCTTATTTTCTATTATTGCGATTGCGGGAATCATTGTAACTTATCTTTATATAGATTACAAGAAAACCCATATAACAACAGATGACGCCTTTGTCACGGGCAGGGTACATGTCGTCGCATCAAAAATACACGGTACGGTAAAGGCTGCATATGTCCTTGACAATCAGTTTGTAAAGAGTGGCAAACTCCTCGTGGAGATCGATGACAGCGACTACGAGGTGGGGGTCAAACAGGCTGAATACGCCTTGAATGCCGAGAAGGCAACGCTCGCAGAACTATCAACTAAGATAGAAGTGGCGGAAAAACAGCTTTCAGAATTATTTTTCAAGATAAATGCTGCCAGGGCAAATTTAAAACTCCGAACGGCGGAACTCAACCAGGCAAAAACGGATTTGACCCGGGCCCGGAGGCTCTTCAAAAAAGAGATTATGCCGGAGGAACAGTACGAGAAAATAATGACCGGCAATGACGTGGCCGAAGCACGCCTCAAGGTGGCAAAAGGCCAGCTTAGACAGACAGAGGCATCCCTTCAAACCCATAAGTCCGTTATTAATCAGGTAAAAGCATCGTTCCAATCGCGGCAATCCCTGGTCAAGGAAAAAGAGGCGGTGTACAGGGGGGCAAGTTTAAAGAAGAGTTACACGAAGATTTATGCGCCGTCTGACGGCTACGTTACGAAAAAATCTGTCGAGGTCGGTAATCAAATTCAACCCGGACAACCACTGATGGCGGTTGTTCCCCTTGATGATGTATGGGTGACAGCAAACTATAAAGAAACTCAACTCAAAAATGTGAAACCGGGACAAAAGGTGAAGATAAAAGTGGATACCTATCCCGACAAAGTATTTGATGGAACCGTACAGAGTATAATGGCGGGTACGGGTGCCGTATTTTCCCTGTTTCCGACTGAGAATGCCACGGGAAACTATGTAAAGATTGTGCAGCGGATACCGGTTAAGATTATTCTTGATAAGGGGACAGCCCGCGACCACGTCTTCCGGATTGGTATGTCTGTTGAACCTACAATCATCGTGAAAGAATAACCGGGTAAAGATGCCTACAAAGGTAAACAAGTGGATCATCGCCATAACCGTGATGCTCCCCACAATGATTGTTATTCTTGATACTTCTGTTGTCAATGTCTCCCTCGATCACATACGCGGCAGCCTTTCTGCCACTATTGATGAAGCAACCTGGTCAATTACATCGTATCTGGCAGCCAACGCGATCATTATCCCAATGACCGGCTGGCTCAGCAGGTTCTTCGGGAGAAAGCGATATCTTGTTTTTTCAGTCGCCTTATTTACCCTCAGTTCACTCTTCTGCGGTTTTTCCTGGAATATACAGAGCCTTGTATTCTTCAGGATTCTTCAGGGCCTCGCCGGTGGTTCCCTGCAGCCCATAGCTCAATCCATATTACTGGAGACCTTTCCCCCTTATCAGCATGGTACGGCCATGGCAATTTACGGTGTGGGCGTCATGTTTGGTCCCATTATCGGGCCCGTCCTGGGAGGATGGGTTACCGACACCTGGACATGGAGATGGATTTTTTATATCAATATTCCGTTCGGTATCATCTCAATTTTGATGTCCCTCTACTTCATTTATGATCCTGATTACATGAAGAGTAAAAGGCTGAAGATCGATTACTGGGGACTTGTATTTCTTGCTGTCGGGGTCGGCTGCCTCCAGATGATTCTGGACAGGGGACGCAGAGTTGACTGGTTTTCATCAGAATTTATTATCTGGCTGAGTGTTCTTTCAGCCATATCACTGATCCTCTTTATCATTGTGGAGTTATTTTCGGAGCATCCGATCGTCAATCTGAGGACATTTAAAAATTATTCCTTCACTATGGGAAACGTGGTCATGTTTTTTATCATGTGTAATCTTTTGGCCAGTATTGTCCTTCTGCCGATCTACCTACAGACTCTGATGGGCTATACGGCGACTTTAGCCGGTATTGTATTGGCGCCCGGTGGAATTGCGGCCCTCGTAGCGATGGGGATCGTCGGAATAGTTGTTTCGAGGATGAATCCGAAGTTTATAGTCGCCTTTGGTGTTATAGTAACGGCCTATGCGAACTATCAGATGTCAATATTCACCCGCACGGCTGACTTTTATTCTATTTTGATGCCGAGGATCTTTATGGGTGTTGGTCTGGGATGCATGATCATCCCCCTCTTCTCGCTCACCCTATCCCATATAAAAAAAGAGGATATGGGCAATGCCACGGCCATCTTTAATTTCATGAGAAATCTCGGCGGGAGCTTCGGCGTGGCAATTGCCACTACGATTCTGACAAGGAGAGCACAGTTTCATCAGGCTCGACTTGTGGATCATCTGACACCGTTCGACATGAACTATATCCTGGGTTCACAACAAACGGCAGAGATTCTACAAAACAGGGGACTGGAGCCGATGCTTGCCCATAAAGGGGGGCTCGCGGTCATCTATCAAACCCTTTTAAAGGAGGCGAGCATGATGTCATTCAATGACGTATTCTTTCTTCTGGCTGTCATGATCGTTCTGACGCTTCCCCTGATCTTCCTTATAAAACATATAAAGTACAGCGCATCGGACAAAAATTAAAAATATAATTTAACATAAACAAATTGGTAAACATAAAACTATTACGAAGAGGTAGCAAATATCACTAAAAAGCATAACCTGAAAAAATGTCTATTTGTTATATTTTTCCTTGACAATTTGGAAACAGACCAATACAATCGCCTACAATGCGGATAGGTGTTATTTTATAGGAAAGTCATTGTAAGAACTATCCGCAAGGTAGATAAATAACTGAAAGGAGGTGATTATTTAAGTAAGAAGATTTATATAAGGAGGGATTGTCCGTGATATGGTGCACTTCGTTTGTGTCTAATGCGTATCATGAGACCATCATAATGGAGAGCGAACCCTTGCAGTATAGGGGGTAGCTTATTTCGCATTTTTTAATCATTTTTACAAGTATTTAGGAGGGAAAAATGAAATTAGCAAATCCTGCAGTAGTTGGCTTGGCTGGCTTCGGTGGTACCACCTTATTGCTTCAGTTTCATAATCTTGGCATGTGTGGTGTCGGTGCTGTTCTATGGATGGGCCTGTTTTACGGCGGTTTGATGCAGTTGATTGCCGGATATCTGGAATATACCAGCAATAACAATTTTGGATTCTCTGCTTTCACTACGTATGGCGCCTTTTGGATGGTCTTGGCGGGTATTTTTATCGGCATGAAATACCAGATTTTTCCTTGCAACGGAACCGATATCGGCTGGTTTCTGGTTGTCTTCACTATTATAACTGCGGGCTACACGGTCGGTGCTCTAAGGACCAATAAAGTGCTCTTCTGGGTTTTCGTATTGCTTTTGGCTGGATTTATCTTCTTAGACATCAGCCATCTTATACCCGGGATGAAGGTCTTCACCAGAGTTGCCGGTTGGGATCTCATAGTTTGTGCCCTTGGTGCCTGGTATGTTATGTTCCATGTTATCTTCGCCCAGATGTTCGGCCGCGATGTGCTGCCGGTGGGTGCACCATATGTCGACGCTGCTCCTTAAGTAATCTTTTTTAACCACAAAAAAAAGGGGGTGCTCTTTCAGAGCACCCCTTTTTCATCTTGTATCAATTAAGAATTAAATTTCCCGTTCGATTAGCTAAACCACTCGCTTTTGAAATCCTCAAAAAACACAACTATTTAATCTGATTGCCGTTTCCTGAAGTGGTTGAATAATATATAGGCACCAAGGAGTACCAAAAGTGCCGGCAGAGCATATATTGCATATGTTGCATATTTATCCAGGTCAGTAATGTTGACGTTCTTTATCACAAGAAAGGCGATACCGACAAAACCTATCAACCATCCCCCTATATCCCTGACCTGTTGAACTAAAGTACATATGGAAATAACTATCAAAAAGATCGGCCAGCTCTTATCAAATCCGTAGTAGCCCATACTGTTCAGAAAAATCAGAATTCCCAATGCGATAAGAATTACTCCGCCTGTAAGTACTTTCATTTTCTCCTTTGTTCCCATCTTTTAGCTCCTTTCCTGCAATTATCAATCAATAGGGGGTGGTTTTTATCTCCGTCCTGTAAGTTCTTGCTTTTCACCTATCAGGGTCGAGAACAAGCTTCAGCCGCGCATCACACAAAAGCCCTGAAGGGCTATGCTGCATTAAAAAACTGGTTACTTTTCCATCAGTTTCAAAAATGGTCGAAAGAGGTCAATCGGCACTGGAAATATAGTAGTCGAATTATTTTCGGCGGCAATCTGATTCAGGGTCTGAAGATATCTAAGCTGCAGCGCTATCGGATGTTCGGCAATAACGGCAGCCGCATCTGCCAGTTTTTGTGCTGCCTGAAATTCACCCTCGGCATTAATGATCTTCGCCCGTCGTTCCCTTTCCGCCTCTGCCTGTTTGGCCATCGCCCGCTGCATTTCCTGAGGAAGATCGATATGTTTCACTTCTACCGTGGTTACCTTTATTCCCCAGGGATCGGTGCTTCGATCAAGGATTTCCTGCAGATTCGAATTTATCTTTTCCCTTTCCGATAAAATTTCGTCCAGCTCAACCTCTCCGCATACACTTCTCAGCGTCGTCTGTGCAAGCTGAGACGTTGCGTAGAGATAGTTCTCGACTTCCACGACGGCCTTATTAGAATCCATTACCCTGAAATATATAACGGCATTCACCTTTATAGAAACATTGTCACGAGTAATAACATCCTGTGGGGGAACGTCCATGGCCACTATCCTCAAATCCACCCTGACCATCTTATCAACTACCGGTATCAGAATAATAAGACCGGGGCCCTTCGTGGCAATAAGCCTCCCCAGACGAAAGATGACCCCTCTTTCGTACTCATTGAGTATTCTAATAGCCGATGCAAGAAATAATATTAACAGTACCACCAAGGCAGCAATTGTGTATATCGCCATTTTTCAATCCTCCTTTTTACTTATTATTTTTTCAATCTCTACCTTAAGCCCGCTTATTCCAACTACCTTTACTCGTTCATCTTTCTCTATTAATTCCTTGCTGAAGGCATTCCAGTATTCTCCCCTTATAAAGACCTTTCCATCTTCATGAACTGCGGTTATCGTGTTTCCTTCTGTACCAACCATTCCTTCCAGGCCTGTAACGGGCTTTCTAAGCTGTGCTTTAAGGGCAAGGGTAATTACCCCGATAAAAAACAGAGACGTAATAACAATCGTCGGAAGCATCACGCTAAGGGAAACTCTGAAAGCTGGAGCGGGTGATTCAAAAAGCATGACAGAGCCCAAAGTGAGAGAAATGATTCCGGCAACTGTGAGCATACCATGACTGACTATTTTTATCTCCGCAATAAAGAGTATTATACCAAAAATAATCAGCAGTATCCCGGCGTAATTTACGGGAAGGGTCTGCATGGCGAAAAAAGAGAGTATCAGTGATATTCCCCCGATAACGCCCGGAAGTATCGCACCAGGGTGGGCAAACTCAAAATAGAGCCCTGCCAGACCAATCATCAATAAAAGGTACGCAATATTGGGATTGGAAAGCGTTGTCAATATTTTCCCTCGTAGTCCCATTTCCTTTTGATTGATTATTGCGCCCTTTGTGTTCAGTATGACTTTCCCCGAAGCCACAGTTACCTCTTTCCCGTCTATCTTTTCCAGTAACTGGTTTATATCGATAACAACGAGGTCAATTACGTTTTTCTTGAGCGCTTCTTCGGCAGTAATCGATTTACTTTTTCTGATGGCCTGTTCAACCCATTTTACATCACGCCCTCTTTTTTTAGCGATACTCTTGGCGTAGGCAACGAAGTCATTCTCTACCTTTTTGATCATCGTTTCGTCCATCTTACCCGCGCCGAGGGCTACCGGATGAGCCGCCCCGATGTTAGTACCCGGAGCCATTGCGGCCACGTGGGCCGCTATGGTTATTATGACACCCGCGGAGGCTGCTCTCGCTCCTGACGGATAAACAAAGACGACAACAGGTACGGGAGAATTCAAAAGACCCTTCGTTATGTCTCTCATGGCAAGATCAAGTCCCCCGGGCGTATCGAGAAGAATTATCAGCCCGTCAGAACCTTCATTTGAAGATTGATTTATAGCTTTGACAACGTATTTAGCGACAGGGGGGGTAATCGCAGAATTTATGGTGATGACGTCAAAGACCGGTTTCTTGTCTTCTCCAAAAGAGATGGACGATCCCATGACGAAGAACAACGAAATAACGAAAATCAAGACGAGTATTCTGATTCCTCTGTTTAACATCTTATATCCCTTTAAAAATACCTAAAGTTAGTCACTCTTTTTTAATACCTTCATTATCATCTGGACATCTTCCCACACTTGTTTTTTTGCACGAGGGTTCCTCAAAAGGTAAGCCGGATGATAGGTAGGCATAAATTTTATTCCCCGGTAAGAATGAAATTTCCCTCTGAGCAATGAGATAGGAGCGTCTGTATTGAGCAGTGTCCGCACGGCAAATGTACCGAGGGCACAGATAACCTCAGGGTCAATTGCCCGGATCTGCTCTATCAAGAAGGATTCACATGCCTGTATTTCCTCCGGTCTGGGATTACGGTTTTCAGGAGGACGACATTTCAGAATGTTGCATATATAGACTTCTTCCCTTGTCAAACCCATGGCGCTTATGATCTTTGTTAAGAGTTGTCCGGCTCGCCCGACAAATGGTCTTCCCTGACGGTCTTCGTCCGCGCCGGGGGCCTCACCCACAAAAACAAGTTTCGCGTTCGGATTTCCCTCACCAAAAACAAGATTGTTTCTCGCTTGATGGAGAGAACATCTCTGACAATCTCCGAGGACCGCTCTTATCTCCTCAAGGGTTACGGATCGATCGAATGCTGACGCAGAAGGGTTTTCCCCTTTAAGATAGAGATGGGAGAGCCCTCCCGGGGAGTCTACTCCAGCAGTAATGTGATCCTTTAAACCTTTCACGAGGATTCTGAGCTCCTCTCTCATATCCTGTTTTGAATCTATATTAACTTTAGGCACTTTAGCTCACTTTAAACTTTAGGCACTTTCATTGCCTTAATCCTGTCCAAGATCCTGTCTGCCACCTCTATCTTCTCCAGAATGGGCAATTCTTCTACCTGCCCTTCCCTGTCGAGGATTTTTACTATGTTTGTGTCAGACTGGAATCCTGCACCGTCCCGGGTTACGTCATTTGCCACAATGAGATCCATATTTTTTTTCAGCATCTTATTGCGTGCATTTTCAATAAGATTCTCCGTTTCCACGGCAAATCCTACCAGGATACGATCCCCTTTCTTTTCAGCAACCTCTGAGATAATATCAGGATTTCTTTCAAGATGAAGGTTCAACAGTCCACTTTCCTTCTTTATTTTATCGTCCGAAATGGTGGCAGGCCGAAAGTCGGCCACAGCGGCTGCCTTTATGATAACCGTTGAATCTCCCATATTATCCATTACTGTATCTCTCATCTCTATGGCACTTGATACCTTAAAGAATTTTACCCCGAAAGGCTCCGGCAGAGATGAAGGGCCGCTGATTAATATGACTTCAGCCCCCCTTCTCCTCGCCGCTGTTGCCAGGGCATAACCCATTTTCCCGGAAGAGTAATTAGTGATATATCTTACCGGGTCAAAAGGCTCCTGCGTAGGACCTGCAGTAATCAGTATCTTCTCCCCTGTTAAATCACTTTCAGTCAGAATAGATTCAATCTCTTCAATAATCTCATCAAGTGGCGGAAGCCTTCCATATCCCTCTGATCCACAGGCGAGTTCACCGTATGCCGATTCGATGAAGAAATAATTGTTTGAGGCGAGCTTGCTCATGTTTTCCTTGACGATATTATTCGTGTACATATTTGAGTTCATGGCGGGACAGATAAGAACCGGGGCCTTTGTGGCCATAACGGTAGTTGAAAGCAGATCGTCTGCCAGACCGGATGCAATCTTTCCGATGATATTTGCGGTCGCGGGCACTATAACGAGTATATCCGCTTCCTCGGCGAGGGATATATGCCCGATTTCGTACTCCTCTATCAAGGAGAACATATCCGTATAGACGGGATTTCCGGAAAGAGTCTGCAAGGTAAGAGGCGTTATGAATTTGGTTGCGTTTGCAGTCATGATAACCTTTACTTCGGCGCCCCTCTTTATAAGCTCTCTCGTCAGCTCTGCCGATTTGTATGCGGCAATACCGCCGGTTATTCCGAGGACAATCTTTTTCCCTTTCAACATCACACATCTCCTTTATATAAGCCCCACCTACAATCACTCACCGCGGAGGTCGCAGAGATTTCCTATAAAAAAACAAAAATGTCTCTAACTTTAGCCACTTTAGCTCACTTTAAACTTTAGTCACTTTCATACAAAGTACCGTATCCCCGATATCCCAAAATATATACCGAAGAAGATGAGAACAACGGCACAGCTGCCAATAATTCCGCGGTATATTCTGTCGCTTATATACCTCTTCCCCCGTGAAACGAAGAGTGATATGGCACTGTACCACAAGAGATCGGCCAGTATGTGCCCTGTAAAAAAAACGGCCAGGCCGATAAAACCAAACTCCATCGAAACGATAACATAGCCGAGACCGATTGTTGCCCACCATATTATCCAGTATGGATTTGCCAGGCTGGTCAGGATACCCGTTATAACGGGCCCTCCCCAAGCGCTTTTCCCGGGGGTAAGATCGAGCTTCAATTGTTGTATCCCTTTCAGCATGTCGAAAGACATCCAGAAAAGAACAACCCCCCCTGCAATACCCGCAAACCCTAATACTTTAGGATTGTTAATAAAACCTGCAAACCCTAAAACCAGAAGCACGAGCAACGATATTTCAAGAATACCATGGCCGAGAACAATCATGGGACCGGCACGAAACCCTATCCGTGTGCTCTCGCTAATGGTTACGGTAAGGACCGGTCCGGGCATAATCGCACCCGACATGGCGATGATAAACGAAGATATAAATATAGCCGTTAGTTTCTCCAAATTTCAGCTTCTCGGTCTCACAATCCAGGCTCTACTCATCACTTGAAACGGTCTCCTTACAGTTCGAACAGATGTTGTCACCTTCGTAGTTGGCAAGTGACTCCATCCACCCAACAAGAGGCTTGCCACAGTTAGTACATCTTGGACGGCAAATAATTAGAATAATTGCAGGAGATCCGGCACCGAGCGCACTGAAAATCGTAAAGAGAGCAAAGTTACGACACTCGAACAGAAAAAAGAAAGCCAATACAATTAGTGGTAGAGTAATCACACATACCAACGTCCCTACGTTCCTCGACTTCATATATACATTCTCCTTTTTAAGACCCAACCCTGACCAGGAAAGAGAGTTCGGATACTTTTAAAATCTCTTATATCTACAGTAGAGATCTGGCAAACAGCACAATATTACATAAATAATTTCCACACGACTTATAAATTGAAACAAACCATTTTCAATGTCGTCATCTCCTCAATCGCAAACCTTGCTCCTTCTCTCCCAAGCCCACTTTCTTTATTTCCACCATACGGCATCTGATCCGCCCGATAAGTGGGGACATCGTTGATAATCACGCCGCCGACATTTATTCGTTTGATCGCCCGGAAGGCATGAGAGATGTTTTGAGTGAAAATGCCGGCCTGGAGGCCGTAGATCGAATCATCCAACATTTGCAGTGCCTGATCAAAATTGTTACACTTCACGAGAGAGACTACTGGTGCAAACATTTCCTTACAAACCACCTGCATATCCGGCGTTACATCGCCGAGCACCACGGGCTCCAACAGGCTGCCGTTGCGCTTTCCGCGCACGAGGACTTTTGCTCCATGAGTGATCGCTTCATCTATCCACTCTTCGGCTCGTTTGGCTTCATCTTCGGAGATCATGGGTCCTACATCGGTGTCCGGTTCCAGCGGATCGCCGATAACCAGGTTTTTTGTGCCTTTAACAAATTTATTAGTAAATTCTTCCGCAATATTTTCATGGAGGTAAATTCTCTGTACCGATATACAGACCTGGCCGCTAAAGGAAAAGCTGCCCATCAAACATCTGGAGACAGCCAGGTCAATATCGGCGGATTCATCTACAACTGTACCGGAATTGGAGCCAAGCTCAAGGGTCACCTTTTTTAACCCTGAAAGAGCTTTTATCCTCCGTCCAACAGGTGGACTGCCGGTGAACGTTATCTTGGCAATACGTTCGTCTTTTACAATCATTTCACCGATTGTTCTCCCGGGTCCATAAATAATGTTGAGCGCTGTCGGGGGCAGTCCTGCTTCCAGCAATACTTCACCGAGCAACTGGGATGCACCGGGCGTATTGGATGCGGGTTTTAACACTACGGTATTTCCCGCAGCGATTGCAGGCGCCACTTTGTGGATTACCAGGTTCAAAGGGAAATTGAATGGCGATATGGCCGCAACCACTCCAACCGGTTCCCTGACCCATACACCAAATCGACTTTCCGACCCGACAGAGGCATCCATAGGCACCGTTTCCCCATGGATACGTTTGGCCTCTTCCGCTGCAAAGATGCAGTTTTCCGCAGCCCTGGTTACTTCAATCGTTGCCCATTTTCGCGCTTTCCCCGCTTCTCTGATGATGGCAAGAATAAACTCTTCTTTCCTTTGTTCAATCAGTGCGGCAGTCTTTTCGAGAATTTTAGCCCGCTGGTGGGCGGGCATTGCGGCCATTATCTCGCGGGAGTCATTGGCCGATTGTATCGCGGCATTAACCTGGTCAGGATTTGCCACAGGCATTGCACCGATGACTTCATTGTTATAAGGGTTCCTGATTTCAAGGACATTTCGGCTTGACAGCCATTTTCCGTTGATGAGCATTTTATATTTGAATTTCATCATGGCCTCAGAGTTATTTTCAATTATTAAATTTCATTAAAGTGAGTTATAACTAATTTAGAGCTATTGAGCAATACTTTTCGAGTTCTTATATGGACAATTATATTGTGTTATGTTATGCGTCCGCTATTGTAGCTCAGTTCAATGTCAGAGAGGGAGGTAGAACTATGGAAATCAAAATGCCCATCAAGTTTCACGGTAATTACCGGGTCATCATTCGCCAGGGTGAGCGGGAGGAGCGGAAACGATGCCAAAAATTAGTTTTTAGGGAAATTACACCGGACGAAAAAGAACAGTATTATAAGAATTTAGACGAAAAAGATATCCCCACTCACCAGGTTCTCTTCTTTGAATTTGGTTGCCGCCGTATGATAGAAGCGAAACTCACGATAAACGAAGAAGAGAGGGCCGTTTTTCAAATAGAAGAGAAAGAGTACGAGTTTTCACCGGTAACAATTGACAATTAACCCTGTATCATTACTTGCCCTTGAAATCAGGTTTACGTTTTTCGAGGAATGCCCTGATACCTTCTTCATAATCGTGACTGTTATAAACTTCTCTTCTGAGCGACTGTATTCTTTCGAATGCATAGGGACTAATGGGGTGAGCTTCGGAAAGTATCCTGAACTGTTCTTTCATTACAGCAATCGATAGTGTGGATCGGCAGGCGATTTTTTGTGCCAGATCTAATGTAAAACTTTCGAGAGACTCTGTCGAAACCAGATGATTTAATATTCCGCATCGTTCCGCACGATGGGCATCAAGGGGCAATGCGGAGAAGAACATCTCTTTCGCAATGTTCATGCCTACCCTGTTTATAAAATGAAGGATACCCGAGGCATTATACGCTATTCCTATTTTGGCTGGTGTGATTGCAAAAGAGCAGGTGGGATCGCCGATTATCATATCGCAGGTGATGGCAAGGTCGCAGGCTCCACCCCAGACACTTCCCTGCACCATGGCGATAACAGGGCCGGGATATTTCTCAACTGTCCGTAATAGAACTTCAAGGGGGTTTTCATATCCTAAGGGTTCCCTGTGTGCCTTTGGGAGCTCAGAGATATCGTATCCGGCAGACCATACTTTCACCCCTTCCCGTGCCCGGATGATAACCACGGTGACCTTTGCAGTTTTGAAATCATCCAAAGCAGCGATTATCTCTCTTAACATCTGAGCATTCAGTGCATTGTGTTTTTCAGGATTGTTAAGAGTAATGAATCCTATATTTCCTTTTTTCTCTTTCATTATAAAAGATTCGGTAGTTACTCTCATTTTTGCACGCCCTTTCCGGTATAATGGGAAACTGTTCCACGCACCTATAAAGTAAAGCTCTATCTATGTCAACGTTTTACTCGTGGCATTTTTTCCCTATCTCACCGAGAGAACGCCCTCAGTTGAGAAATTAGTTCGTGACAATATTTCTTTTCTTATGTAGTCTTACAGGGTTTGATAAGACTGGTTTCAATGAATTTACTCCTACAGAAATGACAGGGAAAGATCATGAACGAAGGCATTGCAACATCAATCTTTGATCTCTTCGAGATCGGTCTCGGACCGTCGAGTTCGCACACTATCGCTCCTATGAAAGCTGGGCATGATTTCCTGAAAGAGGCAGCATCTCTTTCTGCTGAGGTGAAAAATAGAGCTGAAGACATCGAAATCAGCCTCTACGGATCTCTCAGCGCTACCGGCAAAGGTCATGGCACGGACCGGGCGGTATTAGCGGGGCTTATGGGAAAGCACCCCCATACCTGCAGATCCGATTTTCTCGACGGTCTTCTTGCGGATGTCCATACCCGACACAGGATTGATCTGGGGGGCCGTAAAGTAGTACTAACGGGAAAAAGTATTGTCTGGGAGGCCACAGGCCATGACTTCCCCTTCAACAACACCCTGATCATCCGGCTGCGGGGGCAGAAAGATGTTCTTTTTGAAAAGGAATATTATTCCGTCGGGGGCGGTTTTCTGCAATGGAAAGGGTGGAGCCCGACCGCCAGGGGCCTTCCCGTATATCCTTACAAAACGGCTGATGAGTTAAAAAAAATCATGGATTCACAGAATCTTCCCTTACATGAGCTGGTCATGGAAAACGAAACAGCCATTACAGGAATGAGCAGGCATCACATTCGAGAGAAAATCGTTCGTATCCTCCGAACCATGGAAGCTGCCGTTGACGGGGGGATTGAACAAGATGGTATTCTTCCCGGCCCCCTGGGTCTACACCGCAAAGCACCGGGTCTTTTCAGGCACGCAAAATACGAGCGGAAGATTTCCGATCGCTTTCTGATTTATTTGAGCGCCTATGCATTCGCTGCCGCAGAAGAAAACGCTGCAGGCCACCGGGTTGTGACCGCTCCAACATGCGGTGCGGCAGGAGTGATGGCAAGTCTTGTCTACACCATGAAGCATCACTTGCGCTTACCCCTCGACGATATTGTCCGCGGCTTTCTGGCTGCCTCCGTTGTAGGGTTTCTGGCAAAAAATAATGCCAGCGTGGCCGGCGCGGAAGTCGGTTGCCAGGGGGAAGTGGGGGTGGCATCGAGTATGGGAGCCGCTATGCTTGCCTATGCGCGTACCTCCCGGTTTGAAATTATGGAAAATGCCGCTGAAACGGCTCTTGAACACCACCTGGGCATGACCTGCGACCCCGTGGCAGGTTATGTGCAGATTCCCTGTATTGAGCGAAATGCAATGGGTGCAATCAAGGCGTACACGGCTGCCCTCATAGCCACTGCCGAAACGGCGGGATTTCATATGGTAGGTCTGGATAAAGCTATCATGGCTATGGCTGAAACTGGTCGTGATATGAATCAAAAATACCGTGAAACATCCCGGGGCGGACTGGCGCTGCTGGTACGGTGCTGAGGGATTTTTTCTTCCGGAGTTCCTCTTCTTTCAAGAATACGCTGACATGACGAATACAATATAGGGGGTTGAGCTGCTATGAAAGAGAAAATACCGACAGTATTGATAGTGACCGTCGCCTTTCTTATTACGGGAAACCTCATTGGGGCAGGTATTCTTGCTCTTCCCATCAATACCGGATTATCCGGTTTTATCCCATCGCTTGTGGGAATGACCATCATCGGAAGTGCCATGTTCTTTACGGCAATTGTCCTGGGAAATGAGGCCTCCAAGGAACGTAAAGCAACCTTCAATTATCCCAGCCTGTATCAGAAACATCTGGGAAATCTGGGGAAATGGATAGCTGTCCTGGCAAATCTGCTCATCCTGTATGGTCTTCTTACTGCCTATCTGACGGGAGGGGCGACGATCATAACAACCCTCTTCCATCTTCCTGTACCAGCCGTCGTAGTAATGGCGGTTTTTTTTCTTATTGTCACTGGTCTGACCGTGATGGACATCAGCATCGTTAGAAAATATAACACCTTAATCATGATGATACTTTTTCTTTCCTTTGCCATCATTGTGTTTCAGGGTGAGAAGTATGTCGTGGTGAGCCGCTTTGCCTATACGGACTGGGCATATTTACCGGCGGCTGCTCCGATTATTGTTACGGCCTTTCACTTTCATAATATCATCCCTACCATATGTCATGACCTGAAATGGAATAATGCTGCCATCTGGAAGGCCATGCTCCTGGGAATGACAATGGGGTTTGTAATGAATGCCATCTGGATACAGGTTGGCGTTGGTGCCCTGCCCCTGACCGGGGGCGCCGGTAGTCTTCTTGAGGCCTTTAAACAAAATCTTCCTGCGACCATACCGCTCTCCCGGATCATACAATCCCATTTATTCGCTACGGGATCGATGGTCTTTGCATTACTGGCCATTACCACTTCTTATATGGCCAACGGTATCGGGCTGATGGGGTTTGTTGATGATCTGACGGAAAACTTTTTCCACAAAAAGAGCAGAATCTTGACAATTATCCTGGCCTTTTTGCCGCCTCTTACGATTTCGGTGATTTATCCCAATATCTTTCTCAAAGCTATCGATATTGTCGGCGGAGTGGGTATCGTCATTCTTTTCGGTATCCTTCCCAGCATTATCGTTATCAGACAGTCGAAATCGTCACGGATGCGGTTGCTCGGGATGACCATGTTTACCCTCTTTGTCCTCTTGCTGGTCCTCGAGATCGGGCAGGAGTGCGGCCTGCTCCAGATACATCCCTCCGTGGAATACTGGGCACCCAACATAGCGGTCCATGGAGGCAATTGATCGATTTTTCAAGTCTTGGGAAAGCTGCTTACAGTTTAATAAGCTAGCACAAAACATTTTATGGTCACTTTTCCTTGACGCAAAAGGACATTCACCCTATACTTCCCCAGCAAAAAAGGAAATCCCCATCTAATTTGGCCAAAGGAGAGATATTCGATGAAAAATGCCAAACAATACCTGATTATTTTATCTGTAATACTTATATTGGGTGGATGCTGGTGGTTTTTCAGCACCTATTATGAGGGTGAAAAACCTGTGCTGAAGTTGAGTCAAACCATTGACACAATCGGCCAAAAAAAATTGGTTGACATTACTGCCACAGACAAAAAGAGAGGGCTTAGAAACATCGTTGTAATAATTTCCCAGAACGGGGAAAAGCACACTCTGTATTCTGAAGGTTTTCCCACAAAAGGGATAAAAGAAAAAACTTTTAATATAGAAATAGACCCTAAAACCCTGAAATTGCGCGAGGGAGAGGCCATGATTAACATATCGGCAGTTGACTATTCCCTTCGCAAGAACAGAACTACCCTCGATATCAAGGTAATCATTGACACAACCCCGCCTCGTGTATATCTGCTCAGTTCTGCTCACAATATCAACCCTGGCGGCTCATGTGTTGCGATTTATGGTGTGTCTGAAGAGGTTATCAAAAACGGCGTTAATGTCGGAGATGATTTTTTCCAGGGATATCCGATTAATATTGCAGGCAAACCTTATTATATGGCGTATTTTGCGTTTCCAATTGATGCAAAAAAGAGAAATACTGCGATAGGTGTCGTCGCTAAAGACAGAGCGGGAAATCAATCTCTAAAAATCCTTCCGTGCTATATAAGGAATAAAAAATTCCGTACAGACAAGATAACTCTCACAGAGAGCTTTATCAAGCAGAAGATGCCGGAATTCCAGCAGTCGAACAGTAATTTAAGTGAAATGACGCCATTGGAGACATTCCAGTACGTTAACGAACAAATGCGACATGATAATTTTAAAACAATTCAGTCAATCTGCAGTAAATCAGAAAATAAGCAACTCTGGCAGGGATCTTTTCTAAGAATGGAAAAAGCCGCCACAACGGCCCGGTTCGGTAACAAAAGAATCTATTATTATAAAGGTAAGGTAGCAGGGAAAAGTATTCATATGGGGATAGATCTTGCCTCCACAAAACATGCCGAGGTTGCTGCATCAAATAGCGGTATAGTAGTTTTCGCCGGGAACCTTGGTATTTATGGCGATACAATAATAATCGATCACGGCTTTAACCTGTTTAGCCTTTATGCCCATTTGGGGATAATAAAGGTCAAGGAAAATCAGAGGGTAACAAAAGGCGAATTGATAGGCAATACTGACACATCGGGTCTCGCTGGCGGAGATCATCTGCACTTCAGTATGCTGGTTGGAAATAAATTCGTAGATCCCCAGGAATGGTGGGACCCTCACTGGATAAAAGATAATGTGGAGAAAAAGCTGAGTTTAAAGTGATCTAAAGTGATCTAAAGTGTCTAAAGTGAGCTAAAGTTAAACTGACTAAAATCCTTAACTTCAATGGACTCGTAGAAAGTCTCTTTGACCTGTCATTTCGCTAATCTCGTCTTTTTATAAATACATCAACTTTAGGCACTTTAGTTCACTTTAAACTTTAGGCACTTTCTTTAACTTCTTTTAATATCCCTGTGTTTTATATTTGCAATATAATCCCTGTCTAAAAAATGTTTTCCCAGCTGATTCACCATTACAACAGACCTATGTTTTCCTCCGGTGCATCCAAGAGCGATATTGATATTTGCTTTCCCTTCCTTTTTATAGAGAGGCATTAGATATGCCATTAATTTAAATAACTTTTGGAGAAACATCTTGCTTTCTTTACATTCCATAACATAATCTTGAACTTTCTTACTGTTACCATCGAAACCCTTCAAGCCCTCCAGAAAATAAGGATTGGGAAGAAATCTGACATCTAAAACAATATCTGCGTCGAGAGGCAGGCCATAGTGATATCCGAATGAGGTCAGATTAATTACCGGCCTTTTAATGGTAGAAGGAGAAAGATAACATCTCTGAATGGCGTCTTTTAGCTGATGGACATTATATGAGGATGTTTCAATAACCTTGTCTGCCATATCTTTTAGTGATGATAATTTATTCCTCTCCAGGATTATACCATCGATGACAGAACCCTTTTCAGAAAGAGGATGCGCCCTCCTTGTTTCGCTGAATCTCCGTAAAAGGGCATCATCGCTTGCATCAAGAAACAATATCTCGATTTTGTATTGTTTCTCTCTCAACTGGCGGAATATTTCCGTATATTTTTCCAGGAAAGATTTTTGCCTTAAATCCATGACCAGCGCAATTTCTGATATTTCATCCGAAGAGGTGGTCTGTATCTCAAGAAACTTGGGAAGGAGGACAACCGGCAGATTATCCACACAGAAAAACCCGATATCTTCCAGTGTTCGAAGTGCTGTACTCTTACCTGAACCAGAAAGCCCGGTTATTATTACAACACGTAAGTTATTCATGATCTTTCTAACAAGCTTTGTCTTTTTCTATGATTATCCTGTATAAACTTTCTACCGATGTTGCCTTTATGAGGTCTGTTTTGAAGGAATCATCTTTGAGCATGCGCGATATTCTTGCCAGTGCCTTAAGGTGCTGACCGGCTGAATTTTCCGGTGCCATCAATAAGAAGAAAATGTGAACAGGCTTACCATCCATAGAATCGAAATCTATTCCATCCTTACTTCTTCCAAAAGAAACTATGAGATTTTCAAGACCGGCAAGTTTTCCGTGAGGTATTGCTATTCCACCGCCTATACCGGTACTTCCCAGTTTTTCCCTTTCGAGTAATACCTCAACCATATTATCGTAATCAACTCTAATATTAGCATGTGAAAACATTTCCGACAGTTCCGTGAGAACTTCCCGTCTTGTTCTTGATTTTAATTCCTCAATTATAAATTCTTTTTTAAACATGTCTGCAATATTCATATAATCTACCTCTAACTTCAACTGAGAGCTTCTATCAAAACATAGTTTCCATCTTCCCGCCGGTATATAAGATTGACCTTCTCGGAAGAAAAATCTCTATAAAGGATGAATCTGTTTTTAGAAGATTCTATTTCCATAATAGCATCTTCAAGAGACATCGGATTCAACACGATTTTTCTTGTTTCCACTACTTTCGAGTACTCTGAATCCTCACCCAAATCTTCATAGGTTTCCGATGTTGATTCAAGCGGGCTCATATCTTTATTTTTGGAGATACCGGTTTTACGGTCTCTTATTTTTCCCCTATGTTTTTTCATCTGACGTTCAATCTTTTCTACAACACTGTCAATGGCAAGTTGCATCTCTTTGGCTTCTTCTTTACCATTTATGTTTACCCCTCTGGCTAATAAAGTAACCTCAGCCACATTTCTGAATTTTTCCACGGAAAGAACAACACGAGCTTCTACCGGTGTGTCTATATATTTTTTCAGCTTCTCTAATCTTTCTTTTATATAGTCCTTGAACCAAACTTCTGATTCTGTATTTTTAACGGTTACAGAAATCTGCATAAACAATTCCTCCTGTTATATAGATTGTGAGCGTTCAACAACTAACTGGCTAATCGCTAAGCGCTCACATGTATTTAAGTCAAAGCAAAAAGTCAACCACTTTTTACTTATAAAAACGACACCATCGCAGAGCGTTACATTAAGGGCTCCAGATGCAAAACGCGTAAATCTTGAATAATAACTGACACTTATAGTACGCTGTGGTGATGAAGAATGCAGCACAAGGGAGCATATTAACTTTTCAGAAAACCGTCAAAAATACTTTCTCCTCTTCGAGGAGGGAAGGATACCCGTCATTTCTCGATATTTAGCCACGGTTCTCCTCGCTATCGATATGCCCTCACTCTTCATGATTTCGACAATTCGACTGTCACTGTATGGTTTTATCTGATCTTCTTCGCTGATCACTTTTTTTATCTTTTCTTTGACGCTCTCCGACGCTACGGGATCACCGCTTGTCCTGTTTATGCTACTGTTAAAGAAATATTTTAACTCAAATATTCCTCTCGGGCTATGCATATACTTATTAGTAGTCACTCTGCTTATTGTTGACTCATGCATTTCTATGTCATCGGCCACATCTCTCAGAACCAGCGGTTTCAAATAATCAATTCCCTTCTCAAAAAACTCTTTTTGAAATTTTACAATACTTTCTGTTACTCCATAAATTGTTTTTTGCCGCTGTTGTATACTTTTAATAAGCCATGTAGCAGATTGCATTTTTTCTTTAACATATGTTTTGCAGCTGGTTGCTCCTGATTTTCCGTTTATGCCCCCAAGAATTTCTCTGTAAAAATTGCTTATTCTAAGCCTTGGCAAACCATCGTCATTCAAAGCAATTCTATAATCATCACCCATCTTGAAAACAAATACGTCAGGAATAATATACTGCGATCTTTCTTCATTGTAAGGAAGTCCCGGCTTGGGATTCATGTTACTTATTACAGGAACCGCTTGTAATACATCAGAGAACTGAACTTTAAGTTTTTTGGCAATATTGGCATAATTTTTCGTTTCGAGATCATGTAAATGTTCTTTTATGATCACTTCTATCAGCGGATTTGAAACACCGAGGAGATCTGCCTGAATTAGAAGGCATTCCTTCAGATCTCTTGCGGCAATGCCAGGGGGATCAAATCCCTGGATTTTTTTAAGAACCTGTTCAACAAAACTTATATCAACCGCTTCTCGCTCAGAAATTCCGTCCAGAGATGCAGCCAAATATCCGTTAACATCAAGATTTCCTATTATCTGATTGCCAACCTGTTTTTCGGAATCTGAAAGGTATGAAAGATTGAGCTGCCACATGAGATGGTCGGTCAGGGAGGTTGTCTTTGTTAGCGTATTATCCCATGACGGAGCGCCTATATCCTCCCAGTTATATGTCCCCCCTGTGGAACCATAATCTTCAAGATAACTGTCCCAATCAAAATCTTCCTTGCCGTCACCTTCCCCTGTAATTTCTCCTGTTCTATCAATGCCCTTTATTTCATCAATCTCAGGTGCCGCCTCGCTGTCAAGACAGTCATCGGCCTCCCCCTCTTCGAGCAGAGGATTCTCCTCCATCTCCTGATTGACCATATCAACCAGTTCCATTCTCGAAAGCTGAAGGAGTTTGATTGCCTGTTGCAGCTGAGGTGTCATTATCAACTGCTGAGTCAGCTTAAGGCTTTGTTTGAGTTCAAAGGCCATTTTTTCTCTACCTGATTTAAACGCTAAAATTTATTACAGCTGAAAATCATCTCCAAGATAAATCTTCCTTGCAATTTCGCTATTGGCGATATAATCCGGATAACCTTCCACCAGTATGGCACCCTCATTTACTATATATGCCCTGTCACACACTGAAAGAGTTTCTCTGACATTATGATCGGATACTATTATACCAATTTTTTTTGATTTAAGTTTACGTATTATTTCCTGAATATCTGCTACCGCAATGGGATCAATCCCGGCAAAGGGCTCATCGAGAAGCATATACTTGGGAGATGTTACAAGGGCCCTTGTAATCTCTACCCTCCTCCGCTCTCCGCCGGACAGTGAGTAGGCCTTATTTTTGCCGAGGTGAGAGAGGTCCAATTCTTCAAGAAGCCCCTTTAGCCTGTTGATCCGTTCGTCTTTATCCAGTGAGAGTGTTTCAAGGATTGCCATTATATTTTCTTCGACGGTAAGCTTCCTGAATATTGACGGCTCCTGCGGCAGATAGTTTATGCCCTTCCTCGCCCTTATGTACATGGGATCTTCGCTGATATCTTCCCCATTGAGTGAAATGTTTCCTCCATCTGGTTTTATGAGACCCAACATCATATAAAAAGTTGTGGTTTTCCCCGCACCGTTGGGTCCCAGAAGACCGACTACCTCTCCGGGGTTAATCTCCAGGTTGACCTCATTTACAACACGCCTGCCACCATAAATTTTTATAAGTCCTGTTGCCGAAAGTTTTTCCATAAACTACCTTGATCCACGATTACGATGAAGCACACCGGTAGGATGGCCTATGCCTTCATCGTTCCGATATTTAGCCTGTTCGCGGAACAGACCCTATTTTTTTTCACCTTCTGTTTCTTTCGGATAAATTGTTGCCTTTACCCGGCTGCCCGGAGTGCTTTCAACGATGCCTCTATTTTCCTCGAGCAAAACAATTATCTTTTCGCCTTTGATTATATTGTCTCCATCCTGCATAACAGGGTTGCCGGTCACAACAGCTTTTTGTGAGTCGTTATAAAAAACTGCGTTTTCACCAGTAACAATCCTTTCACCCTGTGTTATTCTAACATTTCCTTTCGCCTCGGCTTTTTCCAGTTCTCCCGCTTTTATAATATTTTTAGATCCTACTTTTTCGGACTCCCCTTCCCTCTTTTTGTAATGCAGAAATAGTTTATCCGATTTGATGATTTTGTCTTCCTGGGTTGCTACAACATTTCCGGAAAATACGACAAGCCCCCTGTCATTATATGCATCGAGGCGATCTGATACAATCTGTATCGGTGCACTCTTTTTATTTTTGGTTTCCTTTTCCGGCTGACTGCCACTGACAGAAATTTTTGGAAAAGAAACAAATAAAAGCACGGCGAGCAATGCAAAGAAAAATTTCCTTTTCATATTATACCCTAAGGCGGCAAAGCCGTAACCCCAAAAGTGCCTAAAGTTTGAAGTGTCTAAAGTGAGCTAAAGTTAATGTACACGCCTTCGGCGCGGTCAAATTTGAAACAGGCTACGCTGAAAGCGCATTCTTTAACTTTAGGCACTTTAGCTCACTTTAGTTCACTTTACACTCTTAACTAAATCTTGCTAACTGAAAGCTGACAGCTGAATGCTGCTTCTATTTTATAACGGCATTTACCTTGGACAGTAGCGTCACTTTTTCATTCTTCATCGAAAGAGTCATCCCGATTCCGCTTATTTCTATTTGCGGGTTTTTCATTGTAACTCGTTTGTCGGTATACACTTCCTTATCAGAAGAAGAATAATTGAGATGGTCTGTTGTAAAACGATCACCTTTATCTGACGTCACTTCGACATTGCCAAATACTTCAATGTCCTTTGTATCCGTGTGTAAACGGCCGGTTTTACCTGTCATTACAAAGGTCCTGCCGTCGGACATAATAAGCTTTACCCTGATGTTATCAAAAAAAACGAGGTCCTCTTTTTTTGCATACCTTGCAGTATCTGCGTTTATCTCCCAGATGGAATCGGGATCACCCACCTCGGTATAGTGGACATCTTTCACCTGGAGGTCGATCTTTTCTGACATTATTTTCAGCAGGACATCCTCTTTCGTTTTAATGCCCTCTTTCAGCCACACACATACCGCTGACAGGCCTGTCAGAACAAGCAACCCTCCAATCAGAAGAAGCTTTTTCCTTGACTTAAAAAAAGTTTTTAACATTTTTTCACAACTGGCACTTATTTTGCTTCAATTAATATATCACTCTATCCGGGATAAGTAAAGGGGGGGGGGCAATTATCGAAGCTCCCCCGCCGCAAGCAGCTGGAAATCTCCGACTGTTTAGTAAGTTAGAAATTATTTTCTAACAGAAAATAATTTCGTTAACGCATTTATCCCCTTTAGTGGGACTTATCCCGTTTACCGGGGTAAGGAAAATTGTTGATTTTATTCGCTCGCTAACCCCGCCGCAAGCAGCGGGGAACGAAGTAATTCGAAGAATAATGCGCTCGCTGTTCAGTTCAGGTCGTATCTGGAGGCAATTTCTCCCCATTTTCCCTGCGCCTTAAGAATCATCTCGCATACCTCTCTGACCGCGCCTCTTCCTCCCCTTTTTTCCGTAATGTAATCGGCTGCCTCCCTTGCATAAATTACTGCATCCGCCACAGCCACGGAAAAACCTACCTTCAAGAAGACAGGAACATCCACTATATCATCACCAACATAAGCAACATCATCTCCATTAATATTTCTTTTACGGAGGATATCTTCCAAGACCTTAACCTTATTTTTAGCGTTTTGATAAACTTCATTAACTTCAAGTTCTTTAGCACGATATTCTAACACTTTTGATTTTCTACCGGTCAAAAGGACAACATCAATGCCGCATCTCATCAGGAGCCTGAGCCCATGCCCGTCCCTGACATCAAAATTCTTTGTTTCATTTCCAAGATCATCAATAATTATTCTTCCATCAGTCAGAACCCCGTCGACATCCAGAATTAAAAGTTTGATGGGCCTGATCTTTTTTAACAACTTTTCATCAATAGATTTATTCATCGATTTTTCCTCTGAGGTTCTTCTGGCAGATGAGACGTATCTCCTACGGCTGTCTTTCCCTTTTGACTGTTTCGTCTATTTCCTTCAACATGCTGAGCAGGCCTGGAAGAGCGTCAAGATAAAGAGAATTTGGGCCATCACAGAGTGCGCGTTCGGGATCGGGGTGAACCTCTAAAAACAGGCCGTCGATTCCAACAGCAACTGCCGCTCTTGAAAGATATGGTATCATGTCTCTCTGCCCACCGGAGACATTGCCCAAACCGCCGGGAAGCTGTACGCTATGAGTGGCATCGAAGATAACAGGATATCCCATATCCCGTATGATGGGGAGAGAACGAAAGTCAGAAACAAGGTTATTATAACCAAAACTTGTCCCTCTTTCTGTAATCATAATGTTTTCATTTCCGGTAGATGAAACTTTTTTCAGTATGTTAGACACATCCCAGGGCGCAAGAAACTGTCCCTTTTTTATGTTTATTATTCTGCCACTTCCGGCAATCTCCTTTACGAAGTCCGTCTGCCGGCAGAGAAACGCCGGCACCTGCATTACATCGAGTACCTGTGAACTATCTTCAATCTCTTCAAAACGATGGACGTCGGAAAGAACAGGGATTTTTAGTTCTTCCTTGATGTCCTTCAGGATCTGGAGTCCCTTTGTCAAACCGGGTCCCCTGTAAGAATTTATGGAAGTTCGGTTTGCCTTGTCATAGGATGCCTTGAATATTAACGGTATGTCAAGATCGCCTGCAACTTTCTTCAGAAATATTGCTATCTTTCTGGTTTCTTTTTGATTTTCAATTACACAGGGACCGGCAATAAGTACAAAGGGAGCGCCATCTCCAATAATGAAATCTTGTAAGATTATTTGCTTCATTGATTTTTCCTTTCTTTTGGCACGGACAAACAATACCGGATCAAGGTCCAGCACATGGTTTGTCCATGCCACCCGCCAGCCGGTCGGGTATAAAAAAACCCGACCCTACAACTTATGATTTTTAATTTCTTTTCTTTGTGCCTCTGTGCCTTTGTTGCTTTGTGCCTCAATCTGTCGGCTAAAGCCGATAGCTGTTTAATCCTTATACTTTTGCTGTAATATTTTTATCCTCATCTCCGGTATTTTCCTGGCAGCTTCACTTGAATCGGGATTGAGTTGATATGCGCTGGTGTATTCCCTGAGGGCATCGCTATACATTTTTTTCCTTTCATAAGCACCTCCCAGGTTAAGACACACCATATAGTCCTCCTGATCGTAACTTAATGATTTTTTGTAGTATTCAATTTCTTTGTCGGTATCACCCTTAAGATTATAAATATGAGCAAGGCCTGAGTAAATCTCCGCCTTTTTCGGATTCAGTTCGATCATTTCTTTATAGGTTTTGATGGCATTGTTATAGTTCTTCACGTTCAGATAATATCCAGCAAGAATGTTCAATTCTTCCATGGTCGGATGATAACCATATTTGAGCGCTTTTTCATAGTTTTTAGTCGCCTGTTTATATTTTTTTGTCTGACCATATGCAAATCCAAGACCGGCATATACTGAACCGTTCTTGGGTGAAATCTTTGCAATCTTTTCATAGAGTTTGATTGCACTGGTATATTTTTTATCCCTGAGATAACAATTCGCCAGCCCATTAATGGCATCAGTGTCATCAGGATTGATCTTCAGCACCGCTCTGTACTCGGAGGCCGCATCTCGGTAACGATTTCTCTTTTCACAGGCGACGGCCAGATTAAAATGGATCACCGGATCTTTCGGGTTTAGTGATATGGCCTTCTTATAATTTACTGTTTCTTTCTCCCATAATCCCTTTCCCCCGTAGGCCAGTCCAATATTAGCATATGCTGACGCATCTCGGGGTTGTTTTTCTATAACTTTTTCAAATAACTTTATAGATTCGTCATAGTTTCCGGAACTGAAATAAGCACCGGCCAGTGCAGCCATCACGTCAACGGCACCCGGTGTCATCTTTAAAACACGTTTGTACCGCTCAACAGCATTCTTGCTATCGCCTGTTTTTTCGTATGCCTTTGCCAGATTGTAATACACCGTCGCATTCTTTGGGTTCAGTCGTATTGATGAGTTATAGTTTGCAATAGCATTTTTCCATCTGCCCAGTTTTCCATAGGCAAAGGCTATGTTCGCATATGCAGAGGCATCCTTGGGATTAAGCCGGATGATCCTCCTGTAAATCGGCAGTGCTCTACGGTACTCTTTTTGTTTTATATAGCACTTTGACAACTCAACCAGCGCCTCCAGATCGTTCGGTTTTAGCTTCAGGATATCCTGATACTGAGAGATTGCCATGTTTTGCATTCCCTTGCGAACGTAAACCCGTGCAAGCATCTTGCGGACACCGATGTCCTTTTTGTTCATATTTATTGCCCGCTTCAGATAATCAATCTGCGAACCTTCATTTTTGGACCTTCTGGCGAATCTCAACCAGTCCTGTGGAGTAATCTCTACCCTTATGGGAATCGATGCAATGCTCTTATCATGATACCTGACGTCAATTTTATAATCCGTGTTAGAATTCTGTTTTTTTGTTGTAGTTAATTTATCAACTAATTCAATGCCTTTTAGCAATACCCTGAAGTCGTTTCTATGTCCTATTCCTTCAACATCGACAGCGATTCCCCTGCCAAAGAGGGAATCAGAGGAAACGCTTTTTATGACAAACTCATCACGATAGGAAACTTCGAAGACGTCATCTTTTGTCAATCTATAGTCCTTCCCATTTTTTTCAACGTCCAGATAATAAAACTTTGGTTCATGTCCCAGGACAGTGGAAAGAAATACACTTTTCATCTTAGAGGTGGAAAAGATTAATTGATCAACCTTTGTCCTGCAGAAATGATCTAAAATTGTTCCACCGGCAAAGGATATCACCGCAATGGCAATTATAATCGAAATGTAAAAAGGCTTGCTTCTCTTCCGTTCTTTATCTTGGCTTTCTATATTTTTTTCTGATTTATAGTAATCCACCACTCTTACCCTCTGGGATGATATTTCTTGTGAATCTTCTTTAATCTTTCTCCGGTAATATGAGTGTAAATTTGAGTTGTTGATATATCCGCATGTCCAAGCATTACCTGGACGGAGCGGAGATCTGCTCCCCCTTCCAGAAGATGAGTTGCAAAAGAATGCCTGAACGTATGAGGGTGCACCTTTTTTTGCAGTCCTGCCTTATTAACATATTTTCTCACGATCTTCCAGAATCCCTGCCTCGTTAGACCCCTTCCATACCTGTTAAGAAAAAGGATATTTGTTGCGGTTTTTTTTAAAAATTTCTGCCTGATATCCTTAACATATCGATCCAGGGAATCAATAGCAGTTTTACCTATCGGAACAATTCTTTCCTTTTTGCCCTTCCCAATCGTGATCAGATATCCCACCTGCCAGTTGATGCTGTTTATGGTTAGCGAAATCAATTCTGAAACGCGAATTCCGGTTGCGTACATGAGTTCCAGCATTGCTTTATCCCGTATGCCGGAGAAAGTATTCGTGTCCGGCTGCCTGAGAAGAAGATTCATTTCTTCCATACTCAAAGTATCGGGCAGGCGCATCCAGACCCTGGCCAGTTCAATATTCGCTACAGGATTTCCAACAACAATGTTTTCACGAAGAAGGTATTTATAGAATCCCCTGAGGGCTGCGAGCCCTCTATTGACGGAGTTTGCTGTCAGACCGCCCTTTCTCAGACTTCCCAGGTATGTTATTACATCGTCGGAGGTAATATCTTTAATAGTTTTAATTCCCGCGTCCTGCTCAAATTCTACATACCTGACCAAATCCCTGCTGTAAGCCTCAAGGGTGTTGAGAGAAACACCCTTTTCAACAGCGAGGAAATTTAAATATTCGTCAACCAGGCTATACATTTTTCTTTTCTGTGATAATTCGCTCATTTTGCTTTGCCCATATTTTTTCAGCAACAACAAAAACGCCAGATAGAAAAAGTTCAGTGATGGTGGCAATCAATCTAATGGCAATTGTGCTGACAATCACGGTAGGCTTTGGGATAAATATGGGCAGAATAAGTAAAAGCACCCCTTCGCGAACACCAATTCCACTGGGCGCGAATACCGCTGCAATTCCAATGAGACCAGCGGCCTCATATATTCCTGCTATTATTAAAAAATAAGTGAAATTCACAGGCGAAAGGGAATTTATCGCAAAAAACAGACCCATTCCATTTAGTAGACTGGCAAAGATATATGCACCAACAAACTTGAGCAACAGGCCGTAGGACGGAAATTCTTCAATCGGCTCTCTCTTTAAGAGTTTAAATCCCCAGTTAACAAGACGCATCGATAACGGGGGCCAAAGGATGAGTAGGAATAAAAAAGTTCCTACACCCGCGACCCACTGGATATAATAGGGTACGATTTGTGAAGCTGATGCCAGCGCCACTAAAATCAAAATGGATGCCGATGCCAACAATGCGATATATTCAACACCTGTGGCAACGGCTACCTTCCGCTTTGAATATCCACGGTAAGCATCAAGTCGAACGAGAAACAGCGTAACCTTGCCAGGCACATACTTCCCAAGCTGGGAAAGAAACCAAGCTTTGCCGGCCTCCAACACCGGTACCTTTAAGCCAAATGACATGCTAAGCCTGATCCAGATGAATAACATGGTCAAATAAGTAGCACATACAAAAAGGAAACTAAACGTTAAATAAGACCATTTAAAGCGGAAATTATATCGAATAATTTCATCGAGATTATGCAGAACGCACCATGTTACGGCGGAAAGAACGAGTATAAAAAGTGTCCATCTGTACCAAGAGCGCGTGTTTGTCATTGTGTACGATTTCTTGTTTATTTACTGGGTTGAGGGAAATTTTCGATCAATTACAATTTAACTATAGTTGCTTACCTCTTGAAACGATATATTTGAGGGGCGCATGAGACAAAACTACGAGCAGGATTTTTATTTTATCGCTGATTGAAACCTTAGACTTTATTACTGATAGACATAGATGATAAGGTAACCTTGCAAACGGAAAAAAACGATCTATTGCTTTTAATTGTCTATATGTACCTGTCCTGTATCTTTGGAGCCTTTTACGATAGGTTTCACCACTGTAATGATATCTTCTATACCTGACACCAGAGCTAACATGCGCAAAACTACCTATTAGTGCCATTTCGAGTAACATAATCACGTCGCTTGCTATAATATCTTCAGAAAATCGAATGCTTTTCATCACCTCGGTTCGGGTAAGCCCGTAAAAACATTCAAGCCTACCCCAGAATACCAGGGCACATCGCGTAACTACATCAAAACCTCTGGTATCAAAATAGCCAATAGGTTTGTTTGGAATAATTTTATCTTCTTCATCTATCCATTGAGTAGTGGCAAAGGAAAGAACAACTTTCTTATCCTCCTCCAAAATACGAACACAATCACTAATAAGATCCGTTGATAATATCTCATGCCCTCTCGCAAACATAAAGTAATCGGTTGATGTTAATGCAAGAACTTTTTCAAGATTACCATTCGCCCCCAAGTTCTTTTCATTCCTGAAATATTTAATTCGATTATCTTTTTCAGCATAGGATTCGCAAATAGCATCAGTGCCATCAACTGAACAGTCATCAGACAAGTAAATAGTAATATTGGGGTAAGTTTGATTCAGAAGTGAATCTAATGTTCTGGAAAGATATTTTGCGTTGTTATATACCGGAAGCCCAATCCCGACACTTGGTAAATTGTTGTCAGTCATTCTTCTGTCCTGTAACAGGTAACGATTTTTGTATCTTAACATCCCCTCTTAATCTTTAATACAAACTAAATAGCCCCCCGGATTACAGGTAAACAAAAGTTTGTTTTCAAGAACCTTATCTACATCAAATCTATTGTTTTCCTTAAGAAATTGATCAAGTGCCGTTTTGGGGTTGTTTCCGGGTCCCCAGGGACGAGAACGATGCTTTTGTTCCGGCATATCCTCAATAATGGTATCTCCACATATGAGGTAAAACCCTTCACCGACAAGTGGAGAATATAAGCACAACTCTTTGAGTACATGATCATGAGTGTGGTAGGAATCCAAAAAAATCATAACTTCTCGACAATCTCCTGTAATGGATTTGACCTGACCTATAGTATCCTGTTCAATGGATGAACCGTTAATTAATGTCAGCCTCTCGGAAAGTTTCCCATATGAAGCAAGCCGTTCCTTCAGATCATCGGGGATGTAGATATCTACTCCAATGATTCTCTCTCCTCCGAGAATCTCCATGAGAGTTGAATAAAATAACAGGGAACCACCCCAGGCTACCCCCACTTCTATGATAAACCTGGGCCTGGTTTTGAAAATGATTTCCTGAATGGCAAACATATCTTGAGGAAGATTAAGAATTGGCTCACCCAGCCAGTTGGTTTGATGAATCCACCGATGATGATCGGCCTGTACTAATACCTTTAGAGCATCCCGGCGAAGTTCCTTATCCGCAGCCATTATTTGGGCGGATTTTTCCCGTAGGGTTTCAAATTCTTCCCGGGTGTACAACTTCTTATTTGACATAGTTTGCTCCAGCCATTTTAAGTAATTCTATCGTCTTACCTATATTTTCCTCCACACTTCCCGTGAATTCAAAGCCCCGCTTTTTGAAACGCAGGCATGAAACCTCATAAGATAGCTGGTTCATAATTTCAGTATCCACATATTGTATTTCCAGTTCAGGTATATATTCTTTTATGTGTTGGATTATGTTGTTTACAGTAAGGTTTTCTGTTAGTATATTATATGTTCTTTGATCAAACATATTGTTTTTAATAATAAATTTAAGAGCTTCCACTGCATCACTTAACGCTAAATACGGCCTTTTTTGATGTAAAGCCGTTCGCCAGACAGTAAGGGGTTGTCCCATAACGGCTTGCCAGCAAAACTTATTAACCGCAGTGTGAAACCGCATCCCGGGAGAAACACCACATATTGTCCCAAAGCGGCAAATCACAAAACGCAATTTTTCTGAAGATCCCAAGGCTTGCAAAAATCTCTCTTCCTTCAATTTTGTCTCAGCATAAGGACTTTGAGGTTGAAGCTCTTCTGTAGAACAGTCCTCATCAACAACTCCGCTTTGAGTCCCATAGACACTGGTTGAGGAAATAAAGATCATGGGACATTTTGCATCGCTACAAGCTTCAGCAACCTTAGCTGTTGCATTGTAATTAACGTTTTCTATCTGTTCCTTATTTTTAAAACTACTTGCTGCATCGGTAATCGCGGCTAAATGCAAGACAACGTCGGCTCCCTCCACTACCGCATCTAAATCTATGTCCAGGACATCCGCTTCAACGAATCGATACTTCCCATCGGCAGGCAAGTTAAACAATGAACAGTAACGCTGGGTCAGCATATTATCAATCATAACGATCTCGGCCTCGGGAAAAGCTAACGGTATTGCACGAATTACTCTGGAGCCAATATGCCCTAAGGCACCTGTAATCACGATTTTCATAAATTTCACCTTAAATATTCCTCAAGACAATTTTCATAATATGCTTTGGTTTCAATTAGCCCACTCTTCAAATCGTACTGAGGAGCCCAGTTCAAAGCCTTTTTGATTTTTTGATTACTAATAATTGCATCACCAACATCGATTGATTTTCTGCCTTTTGGCCAGTCAACAAATTTCACTTTCCCTGAACCCATGTATTGTACTGTTGCCTCAGCAATTTCTGCGACACTGTAATGCTGATCACCAACTGCAAAAAATATTTCTCCGTCAGTTCTATCAGTCTGGGATGCATGAATAAGCGCTGCAACGACATCTTTTACATAAATCACATTTCTTTTTTGGTTCCCTTCGCCAAATACCGTAATATCTTTTCCTTGTAAGGCCAGTCCAATAAAATAATTGTTAAAAGTAAATTCCGGACTATGTATGGTGGCTCTTGGCCCAAAGACATTGGATAATCTGATGACAGTGGCTCGTATTTGATAGGCGTTTCTATAGACCAGCACATATTTTTCCGAGACGCTTTTATTGGCTGAATAGATATCGGTTGGGAATTCAGGATGTTTTTCATCGGCAGGCTGGTACTGAAGCTTACCCAACTGGGTGCTGGTACCGAGGTGAATAAACTTCACATCCCTGTTAAATCGGCGAACAGCTTCTAATAAATTAATCACACCCCTTCCATTCACATCCAGATCGATCCAGGGTTCTTTCATGGAAAAAGGATGAGATGTAGAAGCCGCACAATTAATGATAATATCCTTATTAATTACGGCCAAGGACAACAGATCAAAATTTAGTATGTCCTGATAGCAGCACTCGACGGAGTCCTCGATATCATAAATATTATAGAGATTTCCCCCAGATCGGGGATCCAGACAATCATAAATTGTTACTTCAGCACCCAGCTCAAGACATTTACGGGTCAGGTTACTACCAATAAAGCCCAATCCGCCGGTGATTAGAATCTTTTGACCATAAAGGTCAAACGTCGCTTTTTTCATGGTTTTTTCTCCATATGTTTCTTCTGAAAAATGCTTGCCAATAATAGCTCCATGGTTTTCCCCATTCATTGCCGACGCATTCCCATTTGTTGGATGGGCAATAAGCTTTTACGAATTCCCTGGACTGCATTTCAATCTCTTTATTGTTATGAATATCAATTACCTCTTTTAATATTCCAGTTTCCATCGCAAGATCAACTACTTCGTTAGGTTCATCGTGAGAAATAAGCGATTTATCGCAGTACTTACCTACAGGATTTTTTACGTAGAAATTTTCACACTGACTGTCTATGAATTGTAAATACAGGCGAACAGTTGCTTCTTCCATTTCGGCAAGTGAATCGACATTAACACACAAATCATAATTTTTGTTTCTAACCTTATCAAAATCTTCCACATTAACGAATGTAATTTTATTGTACTGCGTTTTATTCAAAACAATCTTCAGATAATATTGGCAAAGTTCAAGTGAATTTGTAAGATCAATAATGTAATAGTTGTTGATGTTGTAATTCGAAAGGACAGCATGACATGTTCGGCCATATCCTGCTCCAATTTCGATGACAGACGAGTTTTTAAAATTAAAATATTTTTCCATGAAATCAATTTCAAAAACGGCTTGCAAGTAGTCAAGACAAACATGCTCGTTATTGTACTGTATAGAATAAGGGTTACCAACTTCTCTATTATGTATTTTTTTTAATTTCCCCCATTGTTGGCCTGACAGAGCCGAACAAATAAAAAAAATCAAGGTTTTTAAAAAACGTATGCCGTTAGTGCGGGGATTCCAAATTGCCAATTTGAAATTAATATCTGTTGATTTGAAGTTTTTAAATTCTTGAGATAATCTATCCCTGCTCAGATTGGTATTATTGATATATTCCCATAGTCTGCTAGCACTTGGACGATTCTTTTCCACTATTTTTACCCTTACCCAGAACAATAAAAATCAATAGTTCTATCGATGCCATCAATAAGAGGAATTTCAGGTTTCCAGCAGGTACACAACGAAAATCTGCTGATATCGGCAATAAAAATCCTCTCCTCTATAAGAGATAATGCAGAAGGTGGCTTGATGTGAGTAACCTCAGCCCGTATTCCTGTTTTATCATAAACTCTTTCCGCAACAAGGTTAATAGCATCAGAAACAGAAAAACCAACACCCGAACCTATTACAAAGTGCTGCCCCCTTGTCTTTCCGATATTCGAAGCAGCCACAAGAAACGCCCGCACAACATCATCAATATAAATATAATCCCTAATCTGCTTGCCAGCACCATAAACTGAAAGGGACGACCCGTCTAATGCCTTCCTTATCATCAGATTTAATATCCCTCGATCTTTACCACTACTCTTTGGCCCTGGCCCATACACATTTGCCAAACGTAGAATCACACCTTGCACAATCTCTTTTTCAGAATAATACTTTAAATAATTTTCTGCCATTAACTTATGAAGGTCATAAATTGTCGCAGGTTTATCTTGTCTATCTTCATTAACAGGCACATGTTTTGTTATACCTGTTTCTGTCACTGTACCAGAAAATATTACGCTTGGTTTACACAGTTGGTTCTGACATATCTCAAGTAATCTTATCATAGGCATAACATTTGACTGAAAATCATCAAATGGTTTCTCTTCCGCTATATAAGCGCTTGTTTGTGCAGCAAAATGATAAATAATTTCTGTCCCATTTAATGCTTCTTTCCATATTTTTTCATCACGAATATCACCTTGGACATCCACAATATTCGCTACTCCATCAACAGATTGTAAATTACTTTTTCTGCTCAAGCGGACTACTGAGCATTCAACATCTTTCAATGCCTCAATCAAATTAGTCGCAATATAGCCATTTGCACCGGTTACAAGTATTTGTTTACCGGTAAAATGCTCTTTGATGTGATTATATGCTAATTGATTCATGTAATCCCTATATGCATGACAGTCATGGTGAACTATTTAACAGGTGGTCCTTTCAGCCAGTCAAAATCGATTTCCGGATCATCGTAAGGAAGGCGAAGTTCATCGTCCGGATTATACACATTAGAGGTAATATAAAGTAAGTGGACCGGGCCCTGAACTGTCTTACAACCATGTGCCACTCCCGGAGGAATCTTAACAACCTGAGCAGGTTGCAGGTCTCCCGCCAGGAAATCCATGGTTTGTTTATACGTTATGGAATCCTCCCGCATATCACACAATCCTACTCGAAGGACACCGCTGCATACGTACCACCAGTCCGTCTGAATTTTGTGGTAATGCCAAGCCTTGATAACGTTATCGAACATCAAAGAATGGCTCCACTGACCAAATCCACCAGCGAAAAAGTCATCCGTGACACGGATGATCTCCCTGAAAAATCCTCTTTCATCAGTGTGGGTTACCAATTTCTTTATAATTACTCCATCAATCATCTGCCACTCCTTTAAAATCCATTATTGTCCTGATTATCGTTTGCACATCCGATTCACCTAACTCAGGATAAATGGGAAGTGAAATTATTTCCTTAGCAATCTGTTCTGTTTCAGGTAGTCTGTTGAAATCATGTAAACCCCTATACGCTGGCTGAAGGTGCACAGGCACAGGATAATGGATCGAGGCACCGATGCCTCTTTCTCTTAAAGATGCCAATAATTCATTCCGTTTTGCCGAGCGTATGACATACAAATGATATACATGTGTAGAATTTTCTCTTTGCTTCGGTAAAATCAAATCAGTATTGCGTAATCCGTTATTATATATCTCTGCCAGACGTATCCTCTTTGAATTATCTTCATCCAGATACTTTAGTTTTACACGTAATATGGCTGCCTGTATTTCATCCAGCCGTGTATTCCAGCCTTGAACGTAACTTATATATCGTTCAGCCCAACCGTATTCACGTAATAGCACGGCCTTTTCGGCGAGATCCTTATCATTGGTCACAACCATTCCACCATCGCCCAACGCACCCAGGTTCTTGGTTGGATAAAAGCTGTAACATGCCATATCGCCAAACGACCCCACACGCTCGTTTTTGTAAGTTGCCCCATGTGCCTGAGCACAATCCTCAATCACGTACAACTGATACTTTCGGGCAATTTCCATGACGGGATTCAGATCAACCGGTTGTCCATAAAGGTGAACGGGAAGAATAGCTTTTGTTCGATGTGTAATTACCTCTTTTAGCCTGTTCGGATCAAGCGTGAAAAAGGCCGGCTCAATATCCACCAACACCGGTATTGCACCTACCAGCTCAATCGCCGCTACAGTTGCCACTGCAGTATGTGAAACGGTGATTACCTCATCACCCTCCCCTATTCCGCATGCGGCAAGAGCTAAATGAATTGCCTCTGTTCCACTACCAACTCCGATCCCATAAGAAACGCCAATATAGCCGGCAAACTCTTTTTCAAACGTCTTAACTTCTTCGCCCAGGATATACCATCCGCCATCAAGCACACGAGAAATCGCGGCATCTACTTCTTCTTTATAAGAAAAATACTGCGCCCTGGGGTTACTGCACAAAATCACTCTAACACCTGCACTTTCGGCACATACACAATCCATTTACCACCGGATTCCATAAACTTCTGTTCTTTAGCCATTATTTCTTTTTCATGGTTATAGGCAAACAGAAGAGCATAGTCAGGATAATCAGAAACAAATTCTTCATAGGGTCGAACGGGAATATGTGCTCCGGGACTGTATTTACCCTGTTTAATTGGGGTCGTGTCGCTGATGAACTCTATATGATCAGTGGTAATCCCGCAATAGTTGATGATGGTCGTACTTTTGGATGTTGCTGCATATCCAACTATTCTTTTCCCCTGTTGTTTGATTTCATTCAGGACAGCCATCAAACTATCACGTGACAGTTCGCAGTTTTTTCGAAATATTTGATAGGTTTCCGGTTTATCCAGACCAATCTTTCTTTCTTTTTCCAACTGATCATAAACCCTGTCGGAAACAGAATACATCCCTTGCTGAGCAATAATATACCGCATAGAACCACCATGCGTTTCCTGAGGTTCAACATCTGTCACTTCCATATCGTGTTGTTCGAAAAGATACTTTATGGAAGAAACAGAAAACAGGAATACATGCTCATCATAAATTTGGTCATATGATGTGTTCTCTATAACATCTCCAAGATAGGGGTCTTCAAATATGACAACACCCTTCGGTTTTAAAAGTATCCTTATCCCTTTTACAACAGAATGGAGGTAGGGAATATGACACATTACGTTGGCACCTAAAAAGGCATCAGCCTGCCCGCGTTCCTTCACAATTTGCCGGGCACAGTCCTCATTAAAGAATTTGCATATTGTGTTTATTCCTTTTTCAATTGCCACCTGCGCAACATTTGCCGATGGTTCAATGCCGAGATGGCGGATACCGGCACCGGCAAAATGTTGCAGCATAATACCATCATTGCATCCGATCTCTACAACAAAAGGATCCAGAGAAGAAAGATAATCCCTTTTTACATATTCTGCAAACTCCTGGAAATGTATCGCCATCCTTTTTGACGTGCCGGAAAAAAATGGGTAGTTCTCATTAAACATCTTCTCACGATCAGGTTGCTCTGTTAATTGAAACATACCGCAATTTGGACAAAAAGCTGTTTTCAGCTCAAAAAAATCTTCATCACCAAATCGATCCGGTGTGAGAAACCCGTTGGCAAGAGGCATTTTGCCAAAAGAGATAAATGATTCAACAGGACTGTTACAAATCAAGCACTTTCCCATTTATCAAACACTCCGTTTATTGTGTGTACCTTCCGTCCGGAAACGGGCAAATCTTCGGAAAATTAATATCAAAATAACATTTCAATCCGATTTCCGTATATCCTTCTTTTGCGAATTGTCCAAATTTTCCATTCGATCAAACCTTAGTTGTGCCACCTGTTCCGATACAAGTCCAACCATGAATATCACAACGGCCACAGTCATCATCATGGCCGCAGTTGGGCCATAAGGTTCTCCCAAAACAAATATCTTCAACAGTCCATAGCCAAGTCCTGAGAAAAACATGAGAGCGCTGACTGGTAGAAACACTCTCATTGGAGAAAACAATGTGGCAATCTTGATAATAATTATGAGAAAGCGTGCTCCGTCCCTCAGGGGCTTAATCTTGCTCTGCCCCACGCGGCGGGAGGCCATTATAGGCACATATGCGAGGCTATATCCTGAACGGACAACCGCCATGGTAATGGTTGTTGGATAGGAAAACGTATTTGGCAGCAGAGAGACAAACTGACGGGCGATATCCGTTTTTATCGCCCTGAAGCCCGATGTCAGGTCCTCGATCCTGCGCTTACACATATAGGTGGCGAACCAGTTGTAGATCCTGTTTGCCATAGACCTG